>Ga0065711_1027589_pt1 | contig 47849 bp, 50 predicted proteins | sample Hoacrofraction12_FD_59098 | JGI IMG/M metagenome (GOLD analysis project Ga0065711, IMG submission 59098) | Hoatzin crop microbial communities from Cojedes, Venezuela - Epithelial fraction 12 v2 (version 2) | ecosystem: Host-associated > Birds > Digestive system > Esophagus > Crop | place... | reverse complement strand
TTGAATATCTCCAGAGAAGGAGACTCCACAGCCTCCCTGGGCAGCCTGGGCCAGGGCTCCATCACCCTCAGAGGGAAGAAGTTCTTCCTCGTGTTCAGACGGAACTTCCTCTGCTTCAGTTTGTGCCCATTGCCCCTTGTCCTGTCGCTGGGCACCGCTGGAAAGAGTCTGGCCCCATCCTCCTGACACCCACCCTGCAGATATTTATAGGCATTTCTAAGGTCCCCTCTCAGCCTTCTCTTCTCCAGGCTGAACACCCCAGTTCCCTCAGCCTCTCCTTGTAGGAGAGATGCTCCAGTCCCCTCCTCATCCTCGTAGCCCTCCGCTGGACTCTCTCCAGTGGCTCCTCATCTTTCTTGAACTGGGGAGCCCAGAACTGGACACAGCACTCCACATGGGGCCCTCAGCCCCGTGCCCTGGCGAGCAGCCTGCCGTAGAGGCCGGCCGGTGGAACTGGCGCAGGAGGAATTGCCCCAAGTGTGAGCATCTCACAGGGATGCTTCGGCAAGATTTTGGGGCCAGTTGAATGTGAAATCAGATTCACAGCAGGAACGGTTGAGGAGCAGAGCTCCTGCATCCTATAGGCTGCCTCAGCAGGGCTCAGGGACCCCCCAAAACCACCGCCAAGATGCGTTCCAGCATCCCTGACATCGCAAGGGGGTAAAAGCGCATCCCTTGCAGCCGTTTCTCTGGCCCTTGCTCATGTTTCCAGGCTGACCTCTGCCACCACGTGTAGGGCCAGAGGAGACGTTTCCGCTGCGGGCTGGGGACCTGCGCCGGGTCTCCCGCCTCCTGTATTTATACATCCTGCGCAGTGCTGGGTAATCAGAAAATGCAATATCGCTGTCACCAGCTCTCCGAAGACATCCAGCCTGAGTAATTTAACATGTCAGCACCATCCATCACGGAGACGCAGCTGGCAAACAAACGCGGAGCGGCCAGAGGGGGCTGGGACGGTGGCTGCTGGAGCGGCTGCCGCCTGCGCCGGGTGCCCGGTCACCTCGGCGGGGCGGGAGAGCGGAGCAAGCACCGGCGGTCACTGCCTCTGTCCACCCCAACCATCTGCCTGCACCAAAGGGACCAGGTCTGGCCCATGGGAAGGTGGCAGAGGGACGTGCCATGTCCTGCCTGCGCAGGCAGCCTCCAGGTCCCTCTCCAGGGTGGAGGAGATGGCCCTGCCGAGCTCCGGGGAGAAAGCCCTGCGGTAGCTGGTGTCTGTCTCCCAGCGCCGGGCACTGCCGGCAGCAGAAGAGCCCAGGGCAGCCCCTGCTCGGTGGGAGAGGGGATGAGCAGCAAAGCCACAGCCCTGGCCGCTCGCCCAAGGGCCTGCCTTGGAAGTCCAGGTTAATTAAGATTTTCCTTGCTGATGTGCATAAGCCTTATTGGTGTTACCACTCTGCCGTGCCCTTTCAAACCCCCGTCCCTGGGTGCGGGTGTATCGCGACATCGGATGTTCATGGTGCTACGGGGTCGGAAGAGGGGCTGACGGCGGATTATGGTTTGGGGTGCGAGTCTGTAACCCCCCCAGACCCCATGTACAAGCACTGAACGCTGCTGTGTGCAAGCACTGACCCCTTTCTGCTTTCAGGGGGAAAGGAGCTGGTGGAGCCTCTTCCTCCCCCCCACTGAGACCCCCCCGAGGGCACGGCACAGCCGGGCTGGGGCATGGACGGGGCAGGAGCTGCGTGCCGAGCTCCCAGTCCGGCTCTTGCCAGCCACTTCTCATCGTGGTGATTAAGGATTTCAGAGGGCAGAAGGCACCGCTCGTTTTCTGTTCTCCTGCCAAGAAGTGGGGAAATTGTGCTTCTGCCTAGAATAAAGGATTTTTTAAAAACAGTAAAATATTTTAATGGCAGTTTAAAGGGCCACTGTCAACCCCCAGAGGCCTCTTTGCTTTAGACTCTGCAAGGATTGAAGGACTTCTGCCAGTAAGAGTCTGTGTCGCTGCTGAAGCGTCCGTCACTCCTCAGTGGGGACTCCTCCAGCGTCCCGCACCGGCGCAGCGCTGGGAGGGAGAAGCCGGGCAAGCCAGGAGCCAGCCCTGCTCCGCGCCGTGGCTGTCGGTGCCGGGTGCTGCAGGGACGCGTGCTGCTGGCCGTCACGGGTGGGTGCAGGGGGAGGGAAGCCGGACTCTCGCCATACAGTGGGGTCCTGAGTGCCCCCCGGGTTCTGTACCTGTTCTGTACCACTTGTCTCTGCTGGGTTCGCTTTGAAGCAAGCATCTGAAATTCACTGTACTTCACCATGTAGGTGTCCTTGGGAGAGCAGCTTCTATATTCAGAGTTTTTCTTTGTAAGTACATTGCAATATAGTTGTAAAATACATTCCGGGGGGGGCAGAAAGCATCTTCTTACATTCACATTGTATTTGGCACCATGAGATCTTGATTCTTGATGAGGGCAATGAGGAACCAGTGAAACTGTGAGTGGTGAAAGTCCCCAGTCACTTCTGGTGACCCCAAGCCGAGCACCTGGGCTGGGAGCAGGGGATGCCGGCCAGGTCCGGCAGCTCTGCCGAGGAGCTCCCAGCTCTCCCCACTGCCGTGCGTCACAGCTGACGGTGCTGATTTCTTCCTCTCTGTTGCTCGCAGGTGGGATCGGGTTTGGACGTGCCAAGGGAAACTCTGGCTCGGAAGCAGACGATGAAACCCAGCTGACCTTCTACACCGAGCAGTATCGGAGCCGGAGACGAAGCAAAGGTACAAAATGGCGTAGGCACCGGGGATGCACAGTGGGTGTGAGATAAAAAGTGGTTGAGCGCTGTGACTGTTTCCATGGGTGATGCTGTTTGATGCCGCAGGAGTCTAGGGAAGGACGGCGGTACCAGTCTGTCGCGGTAAGGGCATCCCAAGATGCGCTGTTTGCGTGATGCAGCACCAAGCGGGAGCCAGAAATAGAATTTCCTGGTGACGTTGCTGAGGTTCTGGCTTTTTTTGGTGGTTTCTAGGATCTGTTACATTCCGCGTGCCCTGACACTTTCCTAAAGCTGTGCTGGCACGTGGTGACAGTGTTGGTCATTGTCCTGGCGCCGGTGCAGCTGTCGGGCATGGTCACCTGGGCAATTCCTTGCTCCAGACTCCCATTTTCTGCCCTTTATTTCCCATGCCAAGCATCTGTCGGGTGGAAATTTCCCAGCCTTCCTCTCGGCACAAAGGCAATTAAAAGGAATAAATTCAAAATGGGGGCTGGGGCAGGGATTTGTAGACCGGAGTCCCTTCAGGCTTTTTTGTCAGTTAGAGAAACTGAAATGTCTGAAATATCATCTGCAGTTTGACATTAGTGTCCGTGTTTCCTCCGGTCACGTCACGCTGGATCGTTTTTGTTCAGGACCCTCGGACCAAGCCCTTTGGCAGAGGAGAGGGCGAGCCTTGCTGCTGCTGCTGCTGCATTTGAAAAATCACTGTCAGGAAATAACTACGTTGGGAAGCAATTTAAAAATTGCACAGTGGGTCTGCTCCCTCCATTTATTTTCTGTATTAAGCCGGGCATTGGCAGAGCGCAGCACGCCAGATAGATGCCTGCGCCCGCCGCGGCAAGCACGGCCCCGTTTGTTGCGATGATTAGGCATTCGGATAAATGCTCGCAATGTGTTTATTTGAATGTGAAATTACCTCAGCACCTCTGATCAGCTTGATGAGTGCACATGGGAATAAGCACACGCGTGCACAGGGATGCGTTGCGTCTGTTCCTGCTCAAAGGCAGGGCAGTCAGGGGTTTTTTATTTTTCTTTTCCGTGTGTTTTAGAACCACAAGAAAGTCTCACGGAGTTTCAAATGAGCTTTTGATGAAAGGCAGGGGGAGAATTCGTGAGCTGAAGTTACCTGTTGCAGTACAAACGTAGCTGCGTCAGGGGGAGGATGATGTGCGAGAGAAGGAGGAAATTGGTTGTGCTGCAAACGGGGACAGAAGAAATGGGCCCGAAAAGTCGCGGGTGCAGGGGGGAAATTTCCCAAGTGCTGAAGTGGTTTTTTTCAAGGAGTTATTCTGAAATAGTGGGCTGGGTGTGAAAGTCCTTGGGTGCTTTAGAAAAGTCACTGGAGTTTGGGTTTTTTGTCAGCTGCCACAAAGGAAGGAAGGGATGGTGTGGAAGCCTGTGTTCGAATGAAAAGCAGCCGAATCTTTGCTGCCCCGCTGCCTGGGCGCCATTCACCGTGAGGTCGGGTGCTCTGTCAGTCGCTCGAAACGTGCGCGTGCTGGATGCCGGCTACAAAGACACGCCTGTTGACATACACGTTGGCTCTGGGTTGTTTGCTTAAGCTTCCTTGTAGGGCATATGTAGAGGAGTAGATAAATGGGAAGAATTCCTTTCTCTCCCTTTGAGTAAGCTGTCGTTCACCTGGGCAGCTTTGATGGCTGGGTACGAGGGGAGCTGAGGAGGAAGAGCTGCCTCGCGCGGTGGCACAGAGCTGGCTCTCAGATCTACGCTAGCGTTGGAGCGACGCTGCGAGGACCTGATTTGTTCGTGTTCGGTGGCGGCTAACCGAGGGAATTGTCTTGCGTAAAGTCCTCATTGTATTTCCCCTCCCGTCTAGCTAAATTTTGCCATCGCTGCGTCCTTGAAAGGACTTTTCCATTATCCTTTCATTGACTCTTCTCTCCCTTGTGCAAGGAAAGCAATAGCTTAGTGGGAAGTCACAGTACCAAACTCATAATTACAAGTTCAGCAAAGATCCATAATTGGACGAGATCATAACTCTAATAGAGAAGGACGAGTCGTCAGATACGGTTAATTCTTACAATGATGTTCCCGTATCGATTTCGCCGTGGTTGCGTGTCACTGCAGGTGCCATGAGGTGGTTACCCGGTCCAAGGAGAGAGGTTCCTCAGGGTTTCTCTCCTCAGGTTAGGTTTTGCGGGATTGAGCCTAATGACTGGTACTGTCCAGGCATTGATCCCAGCCGATGTGATGGGAAGTTTCCACTTAGGTGACGTGTGGGTTCGGTGTTACTTTGAGCTTTGTTGGATTCAGCTGGTTGAGTGGTCGTGGGCTTGGCTTCTGCTCTGTAGGAGAAAGACTGCAGGTTTCGTAGTGCCTCAGCAAGGTAGGTATGAGGGGCACTCCCACAGGTAAATACCGAGCGAGGGGGAGCTTGTTCGGGTGGCTCGGGAGCAGCAGACCCGTTGATATCTGGTTTTCAGTCCTGGAGTACACGGAGAAGAAAATCTGATCAGTGTGGGCACGGAGACAGGGATGGCCGAGGCATTGCCTGCTGTGGTCCTAGCACGCCGCACCTTGCATCTTCCCAGCTGCTAGGTCTGTGGGATCCCCTTACGCTTATGTTCCTTGGAGGCCTTTGGAAAGCCTCCAGAGAAGTTAGAGGTGGGGAGAGCGTAAGAAGTGATGCAGAGGAGACTTCCCTGTGGAGCCCTGGTCCCTTCTCTTCACCATGCCCGGTGCCTGTGCCTATGCCAGCTCTCTACCCTCTGCTTCGTGTCTCTGGATCCATGTGCCAGCAGGGCTGGTGTGTGCTCCCGAGGGAGCTGGGATTTGGGCTCAGTGTCCTGCTTTTCCAAGTGAAACAAGTCCTGAGAGCCCTGTCAGCCCACGCAGAGCTCAGGGGCTGGAGGGATGCTCAGCTGGGGCTGGGGATGGCTGGTTTGCTCCTTCCTGTGGACACTCGGTACTGGCTCCACGAGACTTTCCAGAAATGAGATTTTCTTGCAACCTGTTTGCAGTAGGTTTGTGCACTCCAGGGCTCCGCTTGCTCCCTGGGAGAATCGGGAAGCGTGGGAGCCTCCTCGCGTGCCGGCTGCAGTGTGCGGATGGCTCTGGTCTCCGGGGCTGACGCCGGGGCAGTCAGAGCACCTTTCACCAGCGCTGAAGTCTCTGTGAGAGAGAACCGGCCAGTGCTGTGGAGATGCTGACCCCCCGCCCCAGCTGCCCGTCACGGGCGATACGACGCTTGGAGACTTACTCAGTTCCTCTCTTCTCCTGAGCAGGGTGGGATGTGTTCAGTCGGGTCCCCCTCCAAGTTCGAGAGGAAAATGTTAGTAGCAAAAAAACCCCCAAACCAGGGAGGCAGAGCCCCATGCACAAACCTGGCTTGCACGGTGCATCGCTCCTGCTCCATCCCCCTTGCTCCGGGGTGGTGCTTGCCTCCTGCCCAGCAAAATGTACTGAGCTCCAGGTCTGACTTCGCAGCCCTGGGGTAGGGGAAACTGAGGCAGGGAAAGCGACAGCGTCGTATGGAGAGCCTGCGAGGGCTGAGCATCCCCACCCTGTTTGTCTTGGAGACGTGGAGAGCCTCTGGTCCCTTCTGCACCCCCCTGGGACTGGCTGAGGGCTCTGTGTCTGAGCCCTGGGACTGGCCAAGGGTCCCCAAGGCTGCTGGCAAGCCCCTGGGACTGGGGCTGATCTCACTCCCCCCATCAGGCAGAAAGGTCAGGTACAGAGAGTTGCTGGGAACCCAGGTACGAAGCGGAGCGCTGGGTGGAAGCGGAAAGCGACGCAGTTGATACCGCGATGGCTGAGATGTGCTGGAGGGTGCCCAGCACAGTGACCCAGCCGGGAGCTCTCATGGACTGTCCTCACCTGGCTGCTGCTCTTCAAGCCGGCTCTGGCATCTGCATCAGCCTGAGCTGGACCACCCCAAGCCCAGTCCTCCATGCTTGGGTCCAGGTGTGCTTCACCCCTCTTGGCATCGCCTCTATTGCAGCGTGGTGGATGAGGAGGGGGGAAATATCCCACCCTGTTTCCGTGTGTAGCTTTCGTTCAGGTGGTACCTTCGCGTCCCAGCAATGTGCAGCCATCCCAGGAGAGCTCCCCAGCACCCCAGGGAAGGGAGGACGTGGTTTTGGGATGCTCCTTGGCTGAGGTCTCCATGAACAAGACACCCGGCTGTTTCCATAGCACACGGTGATGGGTTAGACAAATTAGCAGAGTCCAATTACGTACCTTGGATTGGTGTCAGCGGCGCGTGTGTGCGCGCACATGTGTGTGTGCCTCGCTGGCTGGTGAAGTCTTCTGAGGGCTGTTAGAGAAACGAGAAGCTGAGCTTTGATCTGCCTCTGTATTTGGTGTTTAAAACAAGGCCTTTTATAAGGGAGTATTAGGTATTCGGAGTCTGTTGCATATGAGGAAGCTTCGCTTTGATCCTCTCCCGTCTCCGGAGGCAGCAGACGCTGATTATTTCATGGGGAACTAAACGAAATGCAGAATGAGATCTGGGTCCCGTTCTCCGTGCTCTGCCGGTCCCCCGGTCTCAGCCGTGGTCCCCGGGGAATCGCCGCCCCGGGTTCGGCTCGCGGTGTCGGCAGCCTTCAAACCGGGCGAGACGCCGTTGGGAATCGAACGGGAGACAGAAGGCGATACAGCACCCGTGTTGCTGTGGGCTGCTTGCGGGAGCGAGAGGGAGCAGAGGGTCTGTCCGTGCCCCGTGCCGCCTGGCTGTGCCGCAGCAGCTCTGCCGTGGGTGCTGTTTTTCCAGCGAGCAGCCAAACGCGATGCTCCTGCGCGATGGCTTGTTTTTCTGCTCGCAGATCAAGCGGGCACTGCATCAGCGCAGAAAACCCAGCCAGGGCCCCTCTCCAGCCCTGTCAGGCTCCGTCTGCGCGGGGAGGCTGGGCTGGGGCTGCTCCAGCAGCCTCTTTGCTCCCGTGCATCCCGGGTGGCTCCTGCCAGTGCCGGGGTGCTGAGCCGCGGCGGGAGGCGTGCGCTGGGGAGCAGAGGGACCCGCAGTTAAAGCGGTGCTGGGGCCGCGGCAGCCGCAGGCTCTTTAACTTCCCTGGACTGCGCTAGAGATAACAGCTTTTACATCTGTTCCTGGAGGCGGCGTGGGGCTTCCTATTTATTTATTTATTTTTTGATTGTATCTGATACAGCCTCAGCGAGTAATTGAGTGTTTGAGAGTGAAAAATTATCTCTCCGGCTTGGCCCTTATCTTGACAGCAAAGCAGCACTTTTAATTTAATTTTGTTCAGAGCATGTGGGTAACAAATTTCACTAATCGCTCTGCTGTCGCCCTCCGCATGGTAACGAGCCTCTTGTTTCCCAGGAAGCGGAACACAAACTCGGCGCTGGATGCGGGCGGGAGGAGGGCGAGGGTTTAGTGCCGGCTGGAAGATGAAGACGTGTTTCGGCACCGATGCTCGGCACGGCCGTGACGCGCTGGATTTGTCTCCTGGCGGGAGCGGGGGGGGACTGGGAGGAGACGGAGGGTGAGAGACGTCGCGCCGGGCTGTCCTTGCGCAGTGCTTGGCTACGAGGGAAACTGAGGCACGGAGGGGATGTGCCCCAATCCCTGGGGAGCTGTTGCAGAGAAGAGATTTTTAGTCCCACCTGGCTGGGCCAGTTTGCATCTATTCCAAAAATAACGGAGGGAGGGGAAAGATGGTTTGGCTGTTGGTTTTATTTTGTGGGTTTTGGATGTCTGGCTGTGGAGATGCCAACCCCATTCCCAGAGCCCGGGCAGCAGCTCGGCGCGGTGGCGATGGGGGAGCGGGCAGGGCTGGGTGGGCAGCACGGCGGGGGTCCAGCAGCGACGGGCAGCTCGCCGGGTGCTGGGGCATCTCGCGTCGGGTCCCCAGCCCCCCCCACTGCAGCCTGGCCTCCCTCACCTCTCCCTCCCGGTCCCCGAAATCAATTCAGCCGTCTGCCCAGCCCTTCCCTCGCTGAGCACAGTGCTCCCCGGGCTGTGACTCAACACGAGCTATTTCATAGATAATGATGACTCTTTTTCCTCTTTTCTCCTGTAGGAATAATATTTTCGTTAGACTGTATTGAAAATTGCTTTCCCTCCTCCTTAAAATGAAGCCTTCCACTCAGATTTGCCTTTGTGTTTGTATATTGTAAAATTGGGACTCATTTGGAGTTTAAAACAAAAAAAATCAGGCCTTAATTCCAGGAGAAGTGTTTCCATTGATTTGCGTGGAAGAAAATTCTAGTAGAGGCAATCTCTACATTCAAATATACAACTGTTTCTTTAATGTGATTTTATCTCAACTGATTCAGCACTGAGAACATGAAAGCAAAACTGACTTCATTGATTTTAATTGTCCGTGCCCAGAAAAATCCAGGAAATGTAGCAGAGCCAGGAGGGCAAATTGGGTTTGCACAGATTCTTCCCCCTTTGCTGTGCTGGGGGAGGTCGAAGACACGAGGCCAGGAGAACCTGCCTGTGGTGATGGAGCTGGAGGTGGTGACGGGGCTGGAGGTGGTGACCCCGGTGGTGATGGAGATGGTGGGCCAGCAAAGACTGGCATGTCCACCTGCGCTGCCTCCATCTTCTCCGTTTCCCCCCTTCCCTCCGCTGCCTCTTCCTCGCCCAGCCTTCGGGGCTTTTCCTTTCCCTCTGCTTCCTCCCTTCCTCCTCCTCCTCCTCATGACTGAAATTTGCTGGCGGCGTCTCCCTGCGAGCTGCAGGCGCGGTGCTTTAGAGCAAAGGGGGAGCACCACCGGCAGCTGTATAAATAGGACGTAAATACATTTATTCAGTACACGAGGCATTAAAACTCCAGGAGCACGTAAAGAGCCAAGGCTGGAGGAGCGTGAGAGCTCGCCGGGGCGAGCGGTGCCGGCTGCGGCGCTCACCAGAGCTCAGCTGCCGAATCCGTGACCTTGCCAGGGGCTCCGGCAGCCAGGCCGGTGACCGTGCCGCCCCCCGGCACCCTCCTCTCCCTGACCCTCGCCGCAGGGCTGCCTTGTCCGCAGCCCCCCGTGCCATACCAGAGGACGCCTCGGCTAATTGCTAGTGGGTAATTCATAGATGTTAATGGCATTAATCTGATTCAGTGTGCGCTTAACAAGATCAAATCCTCTATAAATCCAGAAGTGTCTGATCTCGCCCTTCTGCTGCACAACGCAGCCGCCCGTCCTCCTCGCTTCCTGCCCTGTCCCTTCTCGTGTGTGCCCTCCCTGCCTGCTTGGAGGTGAGAGGGGTCTCCCCGGGATGGGGGGAGTGAAGCCGGCACTTCAGGGCCGATCCCTGTCCTGCTGGCTCTGGGCATGAGGCTGGGGACAGCCCCGTGCCCAAGCCCTGACCCAGATCCAGACTGTGGGTGTGAGCACCTTCTCTCGGGATTCGTCCGAGGCGGCGATGGAGAAGGTGCACGCTGGAGGAGAGGCTGAGGCCAGGCGTTGTAGAGAGGGTGTGCAGTGAGACTCCTGCTCGTGCTCCCACCCCGCGGCTCAGGTTCATTGCATCGACGTCCATCCGCTGCTGAGAGAGGCGGCTCTGGGGCAGGGGGGTCCAGGAAGGCTTGGTGGGGACCGTGGTGCAGGAGAGCTGTGTCTGGCTGAGAGCAGGATGTCCCATCCCACCCCATCCTGCGTGTCTGGTGTGCTGGAGAAAGAGGGACCATCCTGCCATGGGAGGCCGTGGCGAGGGGCAGGGAGGGCAGATGGGCAGTGCTGGTCCCCGGCGCAGGGGTGCTCCATGGCGAGAGCCGCCTGCCAGCACCGCTGCTCATCTTAATTGGCGTTTGATTTGATTCGACATGATCTCCTACTTGTAAAACACCTTGAGATGTTTCTGTGTGTGAGGGTGTCCTGGAAACGCCGCTGTACCGCATTAATGAGCCTCTGCTGGGACATAAAGAAGGATCATTAGGAGCGCCCAGCTCCTCTGCCGTGCCAGCAGCAGCGGCATGCGCGGGGATGCCGGGGATGCGAGACGGGGTGCGGCGGGCTCGCTGCTCCCCGGGGGTGCCGGAGGAGCCCCTCGCCCCGCGCCGGGCGATTCTGCATGCGGCACGGCACGGCGGCCGGGCGCTGGCGGCTGCGCCGCGCGTTGCTAAGCAGTCCAGGCACTCGCTGTTCTCCCGCTCGGTTTCCCCGTCCCCGTCTTCCTCGGGTGGTAGCAATACATTTTAATATCCGAGTAGCCAGGAAATGTTCTGTATTATGCTATTACCTCCGGGGGGGTGGGGAAGATTGCAAAGCACTTGGCGTTTAACACCCACATATGGCTAACACCATGGGCTGTGTGCTGATAAAGATGGGGTAATTAAAGTTTATTTTTTTTATAGACTAATCTCCCAAGCATGTATTTATGAGCCTGATTTAGAAACATCATATTACCAAGAGCACGGGATATTTGTGTTGTTCGTAAACCCATATGTGTTGTGAACATACCTTTTTTTTTTTTCTTCTCCTTAAATTTAGGCAGCACTGCTAATATGAAAAAGAAATGAGCTCAGAGTTTAGTTGGGTTTTTTTCCCCCCGTTGTCCTTTAGGTGGGCAAGGGAAAGTGTACAAGGCAGCGAGTAATTAACTGCACAAGGAAATGATATTTCAAAGGAGACACGGTGCGTTTGGAGGGGCTGTTTGCGGAGTGTTTACACCAGTGGCTTTGCATTTATCTTCATCTTGCAGCAGGTGCAAAATCTTCAGGGGAACGTGGTGCTTTGCAAGCTGTTTCTGAGCTGTCTGCAGAGGGACCCGCATCTTCGCACGGAGACCGGAGCCGGGCTAATTGGCACCGGTGTTAAAGGGGAAAAAATCCTGGGTGGGAAATGTGGTGGTGGCAGGAGCCCCTGTGAGCAGAGTCCTGGCTGCTCCTCTTGTCTTCCAGTCTAATTAAGCTGCCATTAATTGGATCACTAGCAGGAAGCATCTCAGGCATGACTCTGCCCTAAACTGGAGCTGTTTGCCTTTCCTTTCTACTTCTCTCTCCTTTGCTCTTGCAGGTTGGGAAGAGAGGTTATTTCTCCCCATGGGGGAAGAAGTAATTTCTTCTTCATCCTCATCGTGTGTCCTGCCTGCTGCTCTGCCCATTGCTCGGGTGCAGGATCCCTGGGTTTGCCTCCTCTGGGAGCACCCGTGGGCCATCGCTTTCCCCCTAAAACAGCCCTGTTGAGTGCTCGGGCACCTGCTCACTCTGCTGCAACCATCCAAAATGCAACAGAAACATGGTGAATTAGGAGTACAGAGAGGTCCTTCCAGGAATTATTAGGGCAGGGGAATTTGGAGAGTGAGTTTGGTCTCAGCCGCGCCTGGTCGCCACCTTTTTCTTGGGCTTTTTGGATCCCACAAGACACAAACGAAGACTTGCGTTGGGTGCTGGAGCTCTCAGGGCTCCTGAGTCCCATCAGCCATCCATGAAGGTCTTGCATCCCCCTGCAAGCTTTCTCCTCTTGATAAACGATATCGAAACCAGCCTGTCCGGTGGACCTGGGTTTACAAATCTGCACTTTAAACACCTCCCTGGAAGCTGGAAGAGAGATGACAAGGAGAGCAGGGAAAGAGCAGGCTTCTCCCAGGTAGAGACTTGTGATTTCTGCTGCTGCCGCCCAAGTTACAGAGCTGGTTTGGACACCCAGAGAAGGAATGGGTCATTTTGTCTATCTTGTTGAACAGGAGCATCAAGCCTGGTGAGGCTGATGAGCCCATTGAGGTGAGCCCATTGAGGTGAGCCCATTGAGGTGAACCCATTGAGGTTGGTGTGGTTAGCAGTGGCTTGCTAAGGTGACTTTTTTTTGTGGTTTTAGAGGCCTGGCATGAAGCTGTTTATCTCCACATGGGTGTTTAACTGCAGCACAGGAGTGCTTCTGCTGGAGCATCCGTGGTCTGAAGAACAGGCGATGGGATAGAGAATGGGAGCCACGTCTCTCTCTTTAAAGAACAAGAGAAGGATCTGCTTTTTCCACAGCCTCCTATCAAACCGGGCAGCAAACTGACCATGAGCAATAAAGAGCTGAGCTGGAAATCCAACTTCTGCTCAAGCAGAAGACTCTTTGTTTTGGTTCAGTTGGTCAAGGCCAGCGTCAGGCAGTTCTAGAGGTCAATAATTAGCTCCGTGATGGAAACGAGCGGGGAGCGGGAGGCAGGGGAGCGGGGAAGGTAGTTATAGGAGACTTGTAGCACATTGTACCTTTCTGTGGGCAGCGAAGCTCAAACTCACTGAGCTGTAATGGGCTTTTTGCTATTTCAAGCTCCTGTGCTGCTCTCCTTTTAGTCATGGGGAAAGAAGAAGCCACATGGACCGATGGAGGGGGGAGTTCCCAGATCTGAAGTCCTCCAGCTCTTCGTGAAAAGGGGATAATACTCATCTAACTCATAAGGGATTTGTGATTTAATATTTGCAAAGCGCTTTAAGACCCTGAATTGAAAGGTGATTTATAATGGTAAAATCCAGTGTTCTCTGGTTTATTGTATACTTGGCTGTGTCCAATTATCCTGATGGAGGCTTTTTTCCTTCTTTTTTTTTTCTATTTTTTTTCCCTCCTCTTTTTTCTTTTTTGCATTCATGTAGTAACTCCAAGCAAACGCAGGGTTTGTGGCAGGCACAGTATGCCCAGCGAGAGGACGAGTTTGCCTCCCAAGGAGGTGCTAACTTATGCTGATGATATGACTAAAGATTGGGAAGAAAAAAAGGGGAATTGCAAGGTGAAGGGGGCAGGAGTTTGGCGATGAAACTGTGAAGTAGGGGTGGGAAGGCTGTTTAGACGATGCATGCATAAGGAAAGTAAAAGGTGCTTCATAAGTAATCAATCTGTGTACTCCTGTTGGTCGCAAGGATGGGGTATTTTCCGGCAGATCAGCCACTTCTCCTGTCCTGCAGACGCTGGTCGGAGCATCCGCTGTGCCGGCTCCATCCTGCTGCAGGGGATGCTTTGCTGGAGCCTGCTGCCCTGCCTGGAAAATGCAGGTGCTGCCACGGGCTCAGCCCGAGCACAAGATCCCTGCCCTGGCACCAGCATCTCTGACAGCGGCTTCGGTCAAATTATAGCATGTGCAAGTGCTAACTTGCTGGATGTATTTCCAGTTCAATTTTCAAACCGATGCTTTTTTAAATCTTGCTTTGCTGATGAGATGGTGAAGTCTGGGGAGCAAAGTGGGAGAGGCTGGATTGGTTTCCAAAAATAAGTGAGTATCCTCACCTGAATCCTGAGCAGGGACACGGTCAGGTCTGCCAGGAGCTCCGTCATCTCAGCCGCACCGTAGTAGAGTGAGCAGCGGCTGGGGTTAACTGCCGGGCTGTGTGCTCTCCTTGGCATTGCCGTGCTCCCCAAGTGGGTTGTAATTGTTGTCCCAAGTGCCAGACAAGGGAACCGGCTGCTCCGTGAGGCGTCCGTTGTTAGCTTCGAGCAATAAAAACAGTGGACCAGGCTGCCCAGGAGAGTGGTGGAGTCCCCATCCCTGGAGGGGTTCAAAAAATGTGTAGATGTGGCACTTGGGGACATGGGTTAGCAGTCATGGTGGTGCTGGGGTGACAATTGAACTTGATGATCTTAGAGGTCTTTTCCAACCTTAATGGCTCTGTGATTCTGTGAAAGCGGAGCATGGGTGCAAGGTGTTGGACTCTGTGGCCGTGGGGGATGCGGTGCAGTCGGAGCAGCGGTGGGGCAGCCCCCCACTCCAGGGGGACTGGGCAGGCAGGCACCAGTGGTGCCCCAAGCTGTGGTGTCCAGGGCTGCTCCCTTCTCGGGCAGTGGGGACCTGCTGAGGGGGTAGCGGTGGCCTGAGGACAGTTTCTCCTGGTGATCTCCATCAGTGGAGTGTGTCTCGGCTGGGCACATGGGTTTGCTGGCGTGCACTGAACTAGAGCATCGTTCTCTTCTGGGGCAGCCACGTCTCTCCCGATGACTCTATTAGCCCAATTCACAGCCTACCCTCTGGAGTCTGGGGGTTGCTCTGTCCCACCTCACTGTAGTTGACAGTGATGCTGTCATCTTAACACCACGTTGCTCCATGAGGGTTTCCCGGTGGGTTTCTAGCTGCTGCTGGCTTCTCTAGATCAGCAGATGTTCGAGCTCCTCGTTGACTTGTTGGCTTTTACCTAATACTTCAAAAAAATCGAGATAAAATAGAAGCCACGAACCAAGCCTGGCCAAGTGTGTGGGTCTGAGCAGAGCCATGGGGCGATGGGATCCCCCCAGCCTCACGGGATTGTTCCTCAGTGCAGGCATCCCTTAGCCCTGCTGCCAGCCACGTGGCCTTCGAGATGCGAGGTGGTAATCGGAGAGTGACCCCCGTGCCGTGCGGGGACCGGGCGGGCTGCGTGCCTGCGTCGGCGGCTGGCTTTCACGTGTCAGAAAATACAGAGCTGCTTCGTGGGAGATGCCGTGAGCTTCTGCACCTGACAAAATAAAACTTGTTTTGTAATAACTCCTGCCTGTCAAAAGCGGCTGGCTCTGTAGGTCGCTTTGTTGTTCTGTGTAGTCCCCCTGTGATGACTGAATATTTATATATATTTGTGTAAATAATTAACAGGCATTTGTGCTACAGAACATCTACAGGTGTAGATTTCTCCTGGTGTTAAGGGAAAGCAAATGATGCCACGGTCCAGGCAGCCCTCAGATTTGGCTTGATTATTTTTTTGTGACTTGACTAGGTTTGCCAAATAAACCAAGGCTGATGAAAAGTGACGGCGGCTTCGCTGGGGGAGCCTGGCGGGGGTGGTGAACGACTCCGGGGATGACGGGTTCCCAGGGAGAGGGTCTGTACAGGGCTCTAAGCAGGTTTTCTCCCTCCTCTAGGAAATTATAGTCCCCAGGACGGATGTAACTCAGTGAGTGAAACAACACAAATGTTAAAAACCCAGCCAGACACGGCGTGAGGGGAATGATGGGGTTTGCAGGCCTCAGGAGCTCTTCCATTGCTACTAAGATGACGTCTTTCTGTTCAATGCCTGCCCTTCCTAGGGCTGGGGCTCTCCTGCACCCACGCAGGGAAGCGGGGAGGCCAAGCAAGCCTCTGGTAACCGCTTTGGTTTTTGGCCACCCACCCACTGCTCTCTCTGCCTTCCAGGTTCGATGAAGAGCCCCGTCAACAAGACGGCGCTGACCCTGATTGCCGTCAGCTCCTGCGTCCTGGCCGTGGTGTGCGGCTCCCAGCTCTCCTGCCCGCTGACCGTCAAGGTGACGCTTCACGTACCTGAGCACTTCATCGCGGACGGTAAGACCCTCCGGGGACTCGGACCCTGCTGTCCCACTGGGTGAGCTAGGGACATGGGGGTCCCTTTCTTTGGGAATTGCCCTGGCTGCGTTGGGCTGCAGGGATCCCCCTTCCCAGAGGAGCAGAGCACATCTGAGACCAAAATCTTCTCAGTCGCGTCTTTTTTGCTGATTGTTAATACTAATCGTGTCTGACGGATCTTCCTGCTTTCCTCTGAACTCGCTGCCGAGCCCCGGGAGCCTGCACAGACAGACGTCCTCCTGTCCTGCAGCAGCAAAGCTGCTCATCCCAGCCCCTTGCAGCAGTGCAGAGGGAAATCACTACAATTTGAGCAAAGCCAGAGATGCTTTGAAAAATTAGACGAGGGCTGCTGTCACTGTTTATTGCTTTCTCCAACTGGGCCCCTCGCGTTTGTTGTGTTTCACTGACCTTTTCTTTATAATGTGCAGTGAGTGTTGAGTGCAAGTTTTTGGTAACACGAGGGCAAATTTCATTTTCTTCCAGTAGACGGGACCCATTACTCAGTCGGTTCCAATTCCTCAGCTCCTGCGCTTGTCTCGCTGCCTGGGGCGTGTGGAGGGGGGCACTTCTCTGCCAGGAACATGCTGCACGGAGCCGGTGTGTTGCTGGGGTGTCCCGGCACACCCAGCTCCTGTGGAGCCCCCCACTTTGGGGGCTGGGATGGAGGGCAGCTCTTGGGGGGGATTAATATTTTGGGGCGAGGTAGATGGATAAGGAGGTGCAGTGGCACGGCAGTGACAAGGGGGTGATGGAGAGGGGCTTAAACCATCACCCCGTGGTGGGGAGGGACTCAGCAGTTTGTTTGAAGCAGGATTCAGCACTGGTAAGAGTGGTTTGTTCTTGGCCTTGATGTGCATTCATGGGACATGACCTGCACTGCAACAGCGACAGAAAGTGTGCTCTCCCCAGCCCCACCACTGGCCCTCGCTGCCTCGTTAACCCCACTTCTGTGTCTGCACCTAACGATGCTTATGGGATGGGTGCTGGCTGCAGCAAGTTGATGCCCCCATGCTGGCATGCGAGGCTGCCTCTGCTCTGATCCCTGAGGATGCTTCTGGAGCTGCTGACTCTGGAAATTGCAACCTTATCTTCGGGTACGTGGGCTATCCCGGCACTCAAAGCTTGGTCCTTGAAGAGCGGAGGGGGAGAGCTTCTACTCTGTGGTCTCAGACTGAAGGAACTGAACATCAGTGGAGACATGAAGAAGGCATAACTCGAAACGAGGGACTTGTCTACGCCTTGACCTGTTTGGAAAAGCCTATAAGGATCGTCCAGGCTGCACATAAATATTCTGAAGTCTTCACAGATTATTATTTCGAGATATTTTTTTTGAGAAGGGCAACGAAGCTGATGACTGATCTGGAGCACAAGTCTTATGAGGAGTGGCTGAGGTAACTGGGGTTGTTTAGCCTGGAGAAGAGGAGGCTGAGTGGATGCCTTATTGCTCTCCACAGCTACCTGAAAGGAGGTTGTAGTGAGGTGGGTGTTTGTGTCTTCTCCCAAGCAATTAGGGATAGGACAAGAGGAAATGGCCTCAAGTTGCATCAGGGGAGGTTTAGGTTGGATATGAGGAAAATTTTCTTGACTGCAGGAGTGGTCAGGCATTGGACCAGGCTGCCCAGGAAGTGGTGGAGTCCCCATTCCTGGACGTGTTCAAAAAATGTGTAGATGTGGCACTTGGGGACGTGGTTTATCAGGCATGATGGTGTGGGGACGAATGGTTGGATTTGGTGATCTTACAGGTCTTTTCCAACCTTAATGATCCTATAATTCTGTGGTTCTGTGAGTGGCTGAAGAACAGAAACTCTTTTTGTGCTTGGGAAATGAGGTTTTTCCAGTGTTAACTCGTGTCCCTTTGAGATGGGCACTGGCCAGTTCATGACTCGGGCTGGGAGTTCACAGCTGGTTTTGGTACTTGCTGAAGGTCACCCAGGAAGGCAGTGGTAGAGACAGGACCTCAGAATCCTGCTCCCAGCCTGCGATTCTGGCCCAGGGAAGACAGCATGTCCTCGAAAAAGAAAATAAACCAAAATGCAATGTGACTCTGTAGAATGAAATTGGAAAGCTGAGCCTGTGCTTGTCACTGGGAAGAGGGTGGCAATGCAAATTATGCAAATACGGAGAACACTCGAATGGAAATGGCAATGAAATACCAATAAAACAGATTAATATCCTTGAAACTGGGGGAAATGGGATGATCTCCAGTCCCAACTTAATGACTTTTCTAAAGAGAAAGTGGCAAGAGGACTGGTAAAAACGGTTTGGAGAAGAATTAAAATGAGCTTTGTAATGAAACTGTAAAATATAATTACAAACTGCGAAAACTTTTTTAATATTTTTTATGAGAAACAGTCAAATTCTTCACATAGAAGCAGCCAAGACATTTTGCAGTGGCGATCAGTTTTACTGAACTCTCATCATTTTATGCGATGGCAGAGTCCCTTGCCTGGGAAGAGAAAAGCTCTTAAAGTTGTCCCGTCTTTTTGAATAATAACAAATCCCACAGCAGCACCCAGCTGGCAGAAGAATATTGTAAAACATTTAAAGACATCAGAGGACTGAGACGGGTTGGGAAATTTTAATGATACCCTGGAACATGTGGCTGGCAGAGTTTGCAGAGGCTTGGCGCCCGGAGTCTGACACCGATGGAAGACAGGGCGCTTGCTCCTCCCTGGCTATCTCCTGGGTGGCTTTAAACCTGCTTTTTGCTGGGGTGCAAAAGGGGTTGGCGTGGGCATCGCCACGTGAGCGAAGCCACGGCAGAGCTGGTGTCTTTGGCCCGGCCTGGGCTGGGAGCTTTGATCAGCCTGAAACCAAGCTCTCAGGTGGTGCACGCCGTGTCCCGTGAACGCTGCCATGCACGGGAGCAGTCTGGTTCCTGGAGCTGTTCTCTCTTGTATTTTGCATGGTGGTAAGGCGGGGATGGGGCGTTCACTGGAGATGTTCCCATGTGAGAGAAGGGTGCCCTCTTTTTCCTGTTTGAAATGCAATATTTCAATAGATGCCAGGAGCCAAGGAAAAGCTGAAAGCGGAGCAGCTACCAACACCTCTGTGGGAAAAGCCAAACAAAGACAGAGGCTGAAAGAAATCCCTCTCCTAGCAGATGAAAACTCGTCTTTGAAGGAAAGTTTAAATAGACGCCAGCCAGCTCCAGCGTGCCAGGAGCCAAAGCCAAGTTGGGAAGAGGAGGAGGGGGGGAAAAAGCCTCACCAAATGTCTCCAGCCTTGGAGCAAAGCAGCTTTCCCCTCTGCAGCAAGTGATGGCATTGGAGAAGGAAGCTCCCGAGCCCACTGGAGTAGCAGGATGGGAATGGGGAGGGGAAGGACTGGGACTAGAAGCCAGCTGGCAGCAAAGACTGGGAGAATATATTCCAGGCAGCAGTTTTAATAACCAGCCTGTCTCCATCGTACTTATTTCTCACTCTGGGTTCGTTTTCTTCCTTTTGTTCATTTGATGGAGTTCCCCCCCTGCTGCTCTCCCCTCTGAGAAATCACTGCCTGGTTTGTACAGCTGCTCTGCCTGTGTTTCATGGGGCGGCCAAACCCAGAAACGCCTGGCAGAAGCTGCCGTGCTCCTTGCTGCCGTGGCTGGCAGGGACAGGCTGGGGCCTCCTGCCTCTGGGAAACAGGTCAGTGCCTCAAAGTCTTCTCTTTCCTTCTCTAAATCTTCACCTCTGCGACGGCAGCAGCATCCTCTCCTCCCTTCTGTCGCTGCTTCCCTCCAGGGCATCGTGTTGAGCTCGGGGCAGCCTCTGCCCATGCTGAGCAGAAGGCATCGTTCTGATTTTGGAGATGGCTGGGATTTATAGAAAGACTCGTGGTGGCTTTTATGAGGATATGGAAATGCAAAGCATTATTTAGAGGACCCTTTACCAGTGTCAAAGGGAGGAAGAAAGGAAAGAGAACCCCTCCATCTGAGCAGTAAAACCCCTTATGAATACGTGAGGCACTCAGCTCTGTACATTCAATAGTTGGATTTTTTTTTTTTCTTTCTTGTAAGTAATCACTCAAAAAATAGAGATACAGCAATGGGAGCAGCTTGCAGGGAAGGCAGGGCTGGAGAAAGATACCCTGGAGGACTCAGCCTGGAGTACGTCCTTGCTGCACAGCAGTTTGAAATATAGCATCAATTAAAGCTTCCCATTTTTACAGCCTGCGAAGAGGTTATATATGGTGTGGGTGGATGTTTGTATCTGGGTACTTCAGTGGGAGAGGCAGGTGAGATCCTCCAGTGTGTACAGAAGGAAGCAAGAGCTACATTTAGGGAAGGGCTTGTAGGGCTTTGTTTTTTAAGTGGAGAAGTAGTAAAGGGCATAAAGCAGGTTTCTGTCACTTCAAAGACATCCCAGGGCATTCGCAACCTCCTCCCCTCCTCGCCTGAGACGCGTGCAGAGGAGATGTGGTAACCCCTCGGTCTGAAACCTGGCTGAGCGGTGGGCTGGCTGGTTGATGGAGGTCGGGAGCAGAGGCTCAGTGTGCCCCGGTGCTGTCCTTGCAGTGGGCTCTGCTCCGAGCTGCCCATGTCTCTGCTTCAGCAAATGTGGATGAATGCCTCCAAGATGAACATTGACCTGAAAGCAGTGGGGAGATGAAAGCAAACCCAACCCCACCCCGTGCAAAGCCAGGGGACCGGGGGGAGGTGGAGTTGCCACTCGAGACCATGGTTTGGGTTTGAATCATAGAACAGAATCACAGAATCATTAAGGTTGGAAAAGACCTCTAAGATCATCAAGTCCAACCATCAGCCCAACACCACCATGCCTGCTCTGGGTGTCTGAGAAGACAGCAGACTTGGAGGAAGCTCTTTTTGCCTTCTTTTATTTCTTCTTTTAAGCTTCGTGCATCTGCCTGTCTGAACGATGATGTTCTGTGATTCACGCAGCTGATCAGTAATTGTTTCATCTGAAGATTATTTCCTACCTTGCGCCCATCACTGTTTCCTCCAAGATGCTAGTGGAATTGGTTGCTGCTATTAGCAGTTAGTGTTAATTTTCCCCGAAGATTGCTGGAGCTCTGCAGACTGCAATTGTTGGACTCGCAACAACTTCTCATTTTGGTTTTAATTAAATGTGTTGCTTTAAATTGTTTGCTTTTGACATCTCCTGCTCAATCTTCTGCAGCCCTCAGAGGTGACCAGGCATTAGTTTGTGTCCTCAGGCGCTCACTTGTTTTAGTGCTCTGCACGTGCTGCGCATGCGGTCGCAGGGAAATGAGCAGCAGGAGGTGGGGGACCAGCTGCCTCCCCCTTCCATTTTACAGCCGGGAGAAGCTGGAGATGCTCATTGATTTGCATGGGAAGCACCCCAGGTTTATACCAGAAAGGTGGAGAAAGGGATCTGATCTCAAAGGGAGCTCTCTGAGCTTCCAGAGGGATGCTGCCACAGGGGTCCCCTGTGTTCTCCACCTGGTCCCAGACCCACCAGTCCCATCTGAAATCAGTAGAGGGAGTTTGCTGGCTTGAAATCAGATTCTGCTTGTGCTGTCTTCTCGTCCCGGAGTCGTTCTGCTGCAGAGGTGCCTGTTTTGCTGTTTGGAGACCTGGGTCAGGGGCTCGGCAGAAGCAATACTTTCCTGTTGCAGACTCGGTGCCAGGTCTGGCTGCCCCGGACCCCGCGTATATCTGATAAAGTGGTCGTGTCTGGGGGCAGCTTTGCCGATTGCATGTCATTCCATCAGCTCTTAATCACCGGGTCATCTCCGTGTCTGCATTACAGCTCACTCCTGTTCCAGCGCCTGTTTGGCTGGCAAGAAAATGTGAGCAAATGACTGCAGCGTTACCAGACATGAACTCTAAATATTAACATCAATTTATAAACTGTATCAGCATGGATCAAAGGGATTCCAGGACGGTTTTACGGCGCAAACGCTCTTTGCATGAAGAACTAATAAGATTCTGGAGGCTGAAGTACATCATGTTTTTATCGTGCCTTTGACAGGCTTGTGATCCTGTGCTCGGCTCTTCCCCATGCTGGCCTGGCTCCCCTGGCCACGTGCCTGCCACAAGCGTGCTGAGCTGCTGGGATAGCTCGGTTTGCAAGGCAAGGAAAATGCCTCTTCCGTTCACCTTTGCAGGATTTGTCAGAGCAAAGCCGGGGGAAATGGCGTTGGTATTGAATGGTGTCGACAGAGCCCAGTTCAGAGCTGGGTGTTGCTTCATCGTGAGAGAGGCAGGATGCACCCACCACTGGGGAGGTGATGTCTCCCAGTGCCTGCGGAGCTTCTGCCAACACCGTCGACCCCCTGATTTGGGAGGGACGGTAAGGGAAGTGTGCAGTAAGGCACAGTGTCTTTGACCAGCTAAGCTGCTCCCTTCCTAGATAGAGAGATGCAGACGCTGATTTCTGCATCTGCAGGATGAGACCCTGCCTGCTTGCAGCGTGGTGGTGGGTCGGTCACGGGAAGCTGGCTTAGGCCATGCTTGCTTTCAAACAAGAATTCATGGGATACCTGCAGCAGCTATGATGCAGCAATGCAGCGAGGATATTCAGAGGCTTCACAGCTAGGAACGTGCTACTTGACTTTATCATTCTCCCAACAAGTATCATTGCTGATGTGCACTCTCTCGGTGAGTGGGTGGTAGCTCGCCTCGGTGCCGTGGCGCATTATCTTTGCACGTGCTGCCTCTTGATTCTGTTTTCTACCATCCCGGGAGGACGTTTAGTCTTGGTGCTGGCTGAAAAATCTCCATTCGCACACACTTTATGTTTTTTACAGCTTATCTTTACTCATCCGTCGTACGCTTCATGGTGTGATTAGATTTAGGCTGGATTTCCCCAAACCCTTGTCCAATATCTAGAGAGCATCACAGAGAAAGAGCCCCAGGCTGGAGCGTGGGAGATGGGAGATACGGAGCATTAAGGAGAAGCTTTTCTTTAGGAGTCTAATTTCCATCTCACCGGTTGCTGGCCCGAGTGCCTACTGGGGATGGAGATGTGCTGTTACCAACGCCTGTGCAATTATATTGCCTAATAACGCAATGGGAGAGATTGTGGCTGCGTGAGCTTGACCACAAGGCAGGGGTGGGAAGTTGCCATCTCATGTGGGTTTGGGAAAAGTTGGCCATGTCATCACCTGCTTTATAAAGTTAAATCTGTACATTGCCTGTCAGAAGTTCATCCCTGGCGAAATCAGAACTGACTGCCAAGAAAACCCGAAGAAAGAGTCTGTCAGAATTATCAAGAAAGTGCAATTTAACAATTAAAATGTAACCCTGCTCCTCCCACAAGAAAGATGCTTCTAGTCTGAGCTGTAATTACATACAGATTTGTATCGCTAATTTGCTTCTGCTTTGCCAGGGTGAGAAAGCTCTGGCAGGATTGACAGCGTTTCGAAGGGACGGGGGTCTCTGGGTTTGGTCGTCAGCGGGTTGGGGAGCGCTGGCGTGAGCAGCCCACGGCTGTGCGAGTAGATCGTGTGCTGATGATACATCCTGGAGGCAAGCCCTGCGTGCGATACGAACTGCATGCACTTTGGCTGACGGAAGAGTAAATGAAGAGCGTGTCTACAGGCTTTGTTTTTTTTTCAAAACTCACTATCATAACTTTATGGTAAGGTGTTTCATCTTGTTCGAGAGAGAAACCACTTGAAAACCAAGATGAAGTGGACACTGTGGATTTGAAGCTAGTGTGATACTGTCCCCGTGTTAGTCTGTGGGTGCGATCAAGCCCGGTTGCTTGCTGCCGTCAGTCCGTGTGTGTCCTGGACATCCAATGGCTGGTTGGCTCTTCTGCATTTCCTTAAAGAAATTTAAGAAGCAGAAGTTTTCATTCGCTGGGACCAGGACAGGAGAGCAAGAGCTGATCAATGTGAAGAGCAGATAGAGGAGGAGTTGTCTCTTGGGGAAATGTTATTTCAAGTTTAACAAGGAAAAAAAAAGGTCTATAAAGAAATCAAATAGGGTTGTTCTTTGTGCCTATAGAATGCAGCAAGAGGGATAATCCTTCCTCTAATGTTTAAAAAAAATTCTGTAAAAGGATTATAATTGTGCGATAGTATAGGGATGGATACATTAATAACAACCTGTACTATGACCTCCTGTGGCCTTCCAACACAAAATAACTAATTTTAGATGAAAGGGAGTTTCGTTGGTGAAGATACAGCGAATGGACCAAAGAAGACAAAAAGAGCAGAGGGAGGAAGAAACAGAAATTCTTCCAAAAAAAACATTTTTTGATCTCTTCCCTTGGAAAAAAAAAAAAAAGAGATAGGGAGAGAAAAAAAAAAGCCAAACCCTTTTGGCTGCCTTTTGGGTGCTTTGTTCTTTCCCCTTGTTAGATATTTCTTCTGAGCTGTTTTATCCTGTTGTGTTCTGGAAAATGATTTTTGAAATGTCAAAACTTCAAGCCTTTTTTGTCAAGGCTTAAGCAGTTCCACCGAACTTTGAAGGAGACCCCAGCATGAGAGACATGAACTTTTGATGCTGCCTTAACTGATCTGCCTTTGATCAGCGTTGGAGAAGGAAGGGGGCGAAACACAAGCGTGCAAAAACCCAAACAAATCAATCCCCCGAAGTGCTGGTGGACCTCGTGGAGCCGGGAGGCAGTTGTGGAGCTGTGTACTGATGTTCTCCATGTCGTTGCGGTGGTGCTCTACCACACAGACTGGCTTGTAAAGCCAACGGTGCTCGAGGGTCGTGTCCTACAATGGGGGTTCCTGGGAGGGGTGGTGAGTGGCGAGCTGCCATTTCGTTGCTGTATTCTCTTGTTTGGTTGATGGATGCTTTACACTGAGACGGAAATGTCTCAATTTAAAGGGGGTTTCACCGAGCTTTTGAGTGGGAAGCTCAAAATTTGTGTCTAGGAGGGGATGTGGTTGGCATCAGAGGACAGGGGGGTGGACAGTCTCTCTGGGTGTCTTCAGAGCATGTCTCTGCTGGGCTTGGCTTCCCAGGGCCCATGGGCAGCGGCTGTAGGTGTGCTTCAAGCTGGGTATGAGGGCGATGGGGTGGGCTCTGAGGGCAGGTTCTCAGGGAGTTGTTTGGAGCCGGGCTGCCCTGGCGGTGTGAGCCCCTCGGGTTTCCTGCCACCCACCTTCCCTCCTCCTCGGCTCCCCTCTACTGAGAGCCTGCACGAGGGTGAAAACAAGCCTGGCTGATGCTCCTGAGAAGCTAAAGATGTTTGAAACGGCTCTTGCTTAGAAATTGTCTGTTCTCCGTAGTTTCTAAACTGATTCAATACTCAACCTGCCCTTTCCGAGCTTTTCAAGATGATTTTGACAAGTGCACGACGGTGACTTTTGATAACTGTTTTCTGTGTGTGGATTCTTTGAAAGTAAAGAGAGAAATTGTGTGAAAAGGCTTTGAAATCTTCAGAATTTTAGCTTTCAAAATATTTGTAAAACGCCTTTTCCTGTTATTTTTTTCTCAGGCGAGCTATAAAAGGATCAAGGTTGGGATGTTTGTTTGTTTGTATTTTCAGTGGGAGTGAAGGTGAGGAGAGTGTCTGTGAACATCTCGAAGTCTTACCCAGCTGAGCTGTGACTCACTCGGCTTCAAAGATGTGAGATGTTTCCTGGCTGGAAGATGTCCCCTTCTTCTTGCTAGGAAGGAAAGTGTTCACAATTAACCAAAATCTTTCATTTCCCCAGGTTTTTGGTTTTTTAACTGAAATGGATAAGCCTCTGTTTTAGACTGAAATTGATTTCAGGGATTTTGGATTCAAATGTTTTCACTTCTGCTTCTTTTTTTTTCCTTAAAATTTTGACGTTGAAGGTGATTTCTTAATCAGATTTACTAAAATCAAAATAAGTAAATCATCTTGAAAATACCAGGACTTTTCTTTTTTATTTAAGTTCTGGTTGCATTATATTTAGGAAAGTCTTTCACTGTGCAGAACATGGCAAAGCTTGATCAAATTACAAATTATTTCAAGCTTCCTAAATTTGAGGGTTTTACATGTATACCAGAATTCTGCTGACAGAGGGATTGTTTAGCTCCCAGCCAGGTGTCACGTTTTGGTGTTGATTTAGGGGATACTTCCATAAATAGGTAATTTTGGGGTTTTTATGCTTCCGGCAGCAAACAGGCTGGGTTGTCAAGAAAAGATGAAAACCTGGCAGCAGGGCGGTGAGTGTGCTTCTTTGTCCTGGCGGGGAGCTCCAGTGGTCCCCCTTCCATCACCCGCCCTGGCCAGGGGTCCCCTACACAGAGCAGCTCCTGGGCTGGGATCCTCATGCAGCTTGAGGCACCTGTCTCTTTATGAATACTAATTACAGGACTTTTTTATGTCTGATTTGCTTCTGTTACTTTCAGGCTGGCTGTATTTTAACTAGAAGTGGGGTTCATTAAGTAGGGATTTAATCAAGAGCTGCTGGTTTCGCTCTTCAGTCTTTGGGTGCAGAGGGAGTTGTCTGTAGCTGAGCCTCAAAATGCGCTTACGTGCCTCCCAAGCCTCGCTCTTTATTAGGGAACTACAAAAAGAAGGAAGAAAGCAAGATTCACAGGTTACTATATAGACACATACATGTAAATAGTAAACACTCCCAATGGGTTCATGATGCATTTCTGTTTGGTAAAATAAACCAGCAATAGTTATCATTGATATTTAAAGCTATCTTTAAATAATCATGGAAAAGATATTAGAAATACAATTATGCATCTGTAAGATACTTCTTTGTGCTCAGCGTGTCCATGCTTTCCATGGGTGCTGTGGAGATTACCCAGCAGTTTGCTGCTGCCCTGTGTCTGACTGAGATGTGTCCTGCAGCCTTGGTGATGCAGGCTCCTGCCTTGCTGCGTCTCCGCAGCAGTTGGAGCCTGGATGTCTAGTTTTCAGTTGCTTGAACAGTCAGGAGCTGGGCAGCCTTGGTTGACTTTCAGTGTACAGATGCATCTGTGAATATCTTTATCCTGTATAGACAGTAGAAGTGTAGAAGATTTGAATTTACGTGGAATTAGGGCCCAGATTTGCATGGTGCTGAGATCTGCCTGAAAACGGAGTCGCTCACTGGGATGCTTGACTTCAGACTTTGCTGTTTTTGTCCTTTGCATGGAGAACGTGGCGTGGGATGAGGTTTAAAAGGGCTCCTTCCTGCTGAAGCATCCTGGCGTGTATCAGGAATGGTGTGGCCAGCAGGAGTAGGGAGGTGATCGTGCCACTGTACTTGGCACTGGTGAGGCCACACCTTGAGTGCTGTGTTCAGCTTTGGACCCCTCACTACAGGAAGGACATTGTTAGGAGCTGGAGCGTATCCAGAGAAGGGCAATGAGGCTGGCGAGGGGTCTAGAGCACGAGTCTGATGAGGAGTGGCTGAGGTAGCTGGGGTTGTTTAGTCTGGATAAGAGGAGGCTGAGGGGGGACCTTATCATTCTCTACAGCTACCTGAAAGGAGGTTGTAGTGAGGTGGGTGTTAGTCTCTTCTCCCAAGTAACTAGCAATAAGACGAGAGGAAACGGCCTCAAGTTGTGTCAGGGGAGGTTTAGATTGGATATGAGGAAAAATTTCTTGACTGCAAGAGTGGTCAGGCATTGGACCAGGCTGCCCAGGTTGGTGGTGGAGTCCCCATTCCTGGAGGTGTTCAAAAAATGTGTAGATATGGCAGTTCAGGACATGGTTTATCAGGCATGGTGGTGTTGGGTTGAATGGTTGGACTTGATGATCTTAGAGGTCTTTTCCAACCTTAATGATTCTGTGATCAGTGATTCTCTTCAGAAGGAAATCAGGAGTTTGTGCTCAAGCAGGTTTGGGTGGGGTAGTTGCTGCTATGGATTTTTGTCCTGATTTTTTAATCTCTTGGCTTTCATTGAGCTAAGATCTTGAACAGGTGCTTAGATAAATAATGTCCCAGTCCTTTACCAAGTGATACAAGCCCTAAAGTTTTATGAAAATATCCCCTGGATCTCCAGACTTGCTATCCTTGGGTAGTTGCTAAGAAGGATTTGAATCTTCAGATGGTGGCTGTAAATTTTGCTCACGTTTGCAAGTCCTAGCACTTAGTAGAAGGATGGCTGTTCATTCCTGGGCTACCTGGCAGTTCCCCTTGCCCACTTCTCTTTGAAGGTTTCTTCTCCCCTGTTTTTAGAGGCTTTTACCCTGGTAACTTTTGCAAAACACTACTTAATGGCAGAGGTTTTTTGGCTCCCCTCTGATCTGTGCAGCACTATTATGGAGGCAGTCTTATAATCAATGTAATTGAAGATCAGAGTTAATGAGGACCTCTGTGCCTGCAAAATCCCCCAAGCGATGCTGGGCCTCAGATGTTAGATAAGGAAATGATTGGGCTGAACTGAAAATCTATTTGGCTAATTAGATGATGCATATTCCCAGATGCCAGTGGGGAAAAATACATTTCAGAAAATAAAGAAACGTAAGATTTTGTAAGAAAATATTTTTGGCAGGAATTCACTTCTAGCTCTCAGGAGGGAGAGGGTGAGGGAGTGTCTCCGATACGAAAACTCTCATACGAGAAGTTGTGTCTTGGGCCAATTCACTCACCTTCGATAAAGAACTGGAGTGGGAGCAGCCCGTGCCACCGCTGCCCATCCGCGCCCGGAGCCTGGGATCCAGGTGTCTCGTGGATGAGCTGGGGAAGCGATGCTCCAATCTGATGGATCGGAATAATTACATTGGTCCGTATTTCTGCAGAGATCTGGGAATCAAATCTGGTGTCTCGTGATGCTGAGTAGGGCAGGGGTGGGGAAGTGTCTGGGCAGAGGAGTGTCCCTGCTGGTGGAGCATTTGTTGGGGCACGTCTGTATGGAGAGGAGTGGTCAAATGAAGTTCTTTGGGTCCAAGTGTTGGTGAACTCGGTATTATTTTGCTGATCTTGACATCACAGCAGCTCCTGGAGAGTAGAGCGTTCTGATATTGGGCCAAAACCCACATTTTAAAATTTTTTTTAATATTTACACTTACTTAATGCACTGTTTTCCTACCCTACAGGCAGCAGCTTTGTTGTGAGCGAGGGGAGCTACTTGGACATCTCCGACTGGCTTAATCCAGCCAAGCTGTCCCTGTACTATCAGATCAATGCCACGTCCCCCTGGGTGAGAGACCTCTGTGGGCAGAGGACCACTGATGCCTGTGAACAACTGTGTGACCAAGAAACAGGTAAGGGTGCCCGAGGAAGAGTGAAGACCTTGGAAGGCTTGGCAGTGTGAGGGCGAGGGTTTGTCTCTCAGCTCACCTCAGCCTGGTGTTAGGCACAGAGGGCTGAGAGGTACCAGTCAGGTCACACAGTGCTGACGCCCATCAGCGAAGTAGAAAGAAGGTGGGCACACGGATGGGGATTTGAAATGGTGGACCTATCAGTTCTTTGGTGTGGCAACTGCAGGCACGTGGAGTTTATCTGCTTCTAAGTTGTGCTGTTTTGTTGTGCGGTCTGGAAAACCTACTTGTGAGCTTGCCCCATCTCCATCCCTTCTGCTTTTTTGACCATTCCACCGCAGAGGACCATGCTTCCCAGTAGTGCTCCTGCCTGATGGTCGCCTAGGTCACATCTCCTCCAACCCTTCCTCGTGGAGTTGCGGGGTCTGCCGTCTTTCCTCGCCTGTCAATGACCTTTTTGCTGAGCGTGTTCTGCTTGCCCACAAAGGCTGGCCTTGTGAAGCAGCAGCAAGCCCTGCTGCAACTCTGAGCCAGGCAAAGGAGAAGTGTCACCTTTGCTTCTGGCCTATGTGCTCCTGGGTGACATGTGGAGACCCTGGAGTCTGCAGTGAGCTGGGAACACAGAAAACGCCACACGTGCAACTACTGAATGAAGGCAGGGGGTCTGCGTGGGTGGGAAAGAAGCGTGTGACCCCAGCCATTGGCTGGTCCTTAGGAGATGGCATCTCCTCAGCTGCGCAGGTGATGGGACCTTGCACGGGAAGGTGGCTTGGGGACCGTGCTGGTTTTTCGTAATACGGGGTGTGCCGTGCCCTCTGCAGCGGTGGGCATTGCTCCTGTTGCCCAGCGCCTCAGGTGCGATGCCTGCTCGGTGGCATGGAGACAGCGGCCCTGTTGCTCCTGGGGTGCTCTGTATCTAAGGAGCATGCGAACGCCCCGTGTCCTCGCAGAGAAGTACCGCTCCCAGGTTAGCCCCAGCTCTCCGCGTGAGCCACTTGCCTCTTCGCTGAGGGAGGGAGAATGGGAAAATGAGAGTTCCTCTGCTACCTGTGTTTGTGTGTGAGACTCGTGGCTGCGTGTAGGGACATTGGTTGCTGGTTTTGCCAGGGGTTTGAAGAGGGGTGGCTTGTTCTAAGGCTGCTACTGCCACGAACTGTGCCATTAATACATGGCATCTGGAGAGGAAGAAACCCTCCTGGGTGGTGAACGTACTGTGGGCTGCTGAGGGTGACCCTGTTCTCATCCCTCCCTGCTCAGCTGAGATGCAAATACTGAATACTGATCCATTTTCCTGGTCAATACGACGTTCTTTTTAGTACTCCTGTTCCTCAAGGCTTGTCTACGCGGGGGCACTGGCTGCAGCAGAAGGGTTACGCTGGATGAATTCCCCACGCAGACGAGCCCTGGGCATCACCTACAGTCCCGAGGAGGGCTGAGAGGTGGCAGCAGCCACCCGGGCAGATGGAGATGGGGCGGGAGGAGGCTCTTCTCATCCAGATGTCACAGAGCAGAAGGATCATTTCAGGCATCAACACAGCCACCTCTGCGGGAGAGGGGAGATGCATTCAGCTCTTCCCTTGTTCAGAGGAGGAGAGAAAAAAACTCTGCCTCCAGCAGAAACCATGGGGAGACCGTATGGAGCCAGCCCGTGACTGCCCTGCTGGAAGAGCCCCGTGGCTCCGCTCGCCAGCCCCGCGCTGTCCTTGGCACCGAGCAGGGCTGGATTAATCCCTGCATGGCCTTTGCTGCGAGGAGCGGCCGTTTTCCCGTGCCGGCCCAGCTGCTGCTCCCGCTGCGTCCCCAGCTCGCCGGAGCAGCTTGTCGCTCTCGCTGGGTGCCCCACGCTTGAGCGGGATGTGTCAGATCGCGTTTGCAGGGAAGGGAGCGATGCTCGTTAGCCCAGGAGGTGCTCTGCTCCGGCACCGCGCTGGGTCCGAACCTCGCCAGCTGCTCTGCAGCTCCCGTCCCTGGTTCCCATCCTCTGCTGTACCCATCATGGGAGGTGAGGGCAGAGCAGCCTTGATCGGAACTTTCGGCTTCCTCACCCAAAATCTGTCAGTCGGCTTCTTCCCCCCTCTCCAGCCGGGGAGTCTGCACCTGGATAAAGCTAAAGCTTGCTCCTGTCTCTGCCAGCTGGATCCATAGGGGCAGAGCAGGACTCCCTGGTGGGGCTGCTGATTTTCACAGCCTAAATGTAGGATCCCCAGAAGAGGTCCAAACTTCACAGAAGCTGAGCAGCCACCCATTGAAAATTAGACCTTTGGAAGTACGTATTTGACACCTGACCCCAGGACATAGCCCCAAGCACCACTTGTGTTCATCACCGTTGGCCAGCCCTTAACGGGTGAGAAGTTTTTGTGCCAGGCTGGGAGCAGACCATAACTCCATGATGTGCTGCATGTATTTTTAGGTTTATTAATGTCATTCTATTTTTAAGGGTGATTTATTTTTATCACTGTGAGATAGGCAGGCTTGTAGTTTTACTATGGGACATAAATTCTGCCTAGATATCAACCTTTTCAGGTCAGGGATTTTATCGTCTCTGTGAGCACCCCAAGGGTGCTGGGGGTTTTCCCAGCCTCTCTGGGCTGGAGGAAGCATCTGTAAGGAGGGTGGACTGAGGTTTGTCCTGTCTGGAGGATGAAAGCCTTGAAGGTCTTCCCTGTGAAGAGCAGCAGAGCCAGTTTCGAGGTCTTCCAGCACATGTATAGCTAACCCAACTTCAGCCTTCCCCTCGGAGCCACTCTCCATGGCAGTGTGGATACAGCCTTGGCCCAAAGCTCCCTTGCCCCACGGCGTAGGCAGGACTCGCCCTCGACGGCAGAGCCACGGGCTCCTGACACGTGTTTGGACAACGGCCCGCAGCCGAGTCTGCTCTGTCTGATGAGACTCGAGCTCTTACACCTTCCCAGCGCTGAAGAGCTCTTTTGGGTTGGAGTTTTATACAGGATCTGTCTGTACAACGCGCTGACTCGTGACTCCAGCCACCGAGTTCTACTGCAGCAGGAGCAATAATCGGCACTGAAAACGGAGGCTCTGAAACACTACAAAACGCCAAAATACTTTTTGCTTGCCTGACCTTAATTTGCCTTCCCTTGTGTCTTTGCCGTGTGACTCTTTAATTAAATGATTGCTGCCCCCCTGACAAATTTCAAACTCGCATTGCAAAGCACCAACTCATCAGAGCTTTCAGAGGGGGCACCAACATCTGCGTGTGAGCCAAACATCGTCCTGCTCTTTCCCCCCTGCCTTGGAAAGGCCAGGCCGGTTGGTCTGATGGGGCTGCAAACACAGAAATAAACGGATGCTGCTGCGGGTCTTCCCCCTGCAGACACGACACGGTGGCCGTGCCCCAGCTGCCGCGTCGGTGGGACAGCTACCACTCCGTGGTCAGGATGCGGTCCTCGGCTGAGGAGCCCTGGCCAAACGCTCCGTCCTTTTGGCAAGTTCTGACTGTGCTGCTTGAAGCAAGAACGAGGAAGGTTTTTCATCTTCTGGGGTTTGCAGTCAACTCTCCTCGCTCTCCGGAATTTGGACAGACGTGGAGTACATTGCCAGCGCTGCCGCTCCTGCCTCGTGCTGGGACACCTCCGCGTAAAGCCCCAGAGTGCTGCTTTTTCACTGGCCTCCCTTGCCGGCACCGGTAACATTTAGCAGAGCCTCTGTTTTTGGCAGCGTATGCAAATCCTGATTTGTGAGCACAATTACCTGCTTTGTATGCACAAAACTGATTCACTTGCACATTCTGCGGGCATCGCTGAAGAGACCTGCTGGAGAATCGGTCCCTGAGGGCCAGACGCTGGAAAAAACAGCCGCTGATTCTGTGCTGTCAGGCCTGCCGGAGCAGTGGCATAAATGAGATGGATAGCTGCCTTGATTAGCAGGTGCAAATGCGTTGAATTTCTTTTTTTTCCATCTATAAATCAGGCACTTCTCCATCAAAATTCTCTCCTTTGCATCCACGATTGACAGAACCCTCCAGAGCAATAGGCACGGGCTTGTAAGGACCAAATGAGATGTGGTAGCGGATGGTCTTCTCTGGAAATTGGCAAGAAGGGGAAAAAAAAAGGTTTCCATCAACTTCCAAATGGACCAGTTTGTCACCAGAGCCGCAGATGGTGTTCCTGTCCGGGTAGGACAGGGGTCTTGTGGGCAGGAGACAGATGAAAGTCATTTTTAAACAAAGCCGTTTTTTAAAGGCAGCCTGTTTAGGGGATTTGGAGGTTGCGGAGCTGAGCATGTAAATCAGGAGATGGCCAGCCCTGGCGAGGGTATATTTGTGTTTATGAAAACAGCCATTTTCTCCAATAGTTCAATTTAATATCACGCAGCTTTTGTGCACATCAAGTAATATTTGTTTGTTCTTGTGCACTTCTGCTATTTTCGCTGTTGGAGTATCGTAGTGTCTTTATTGACTTAGACTTTTATAAGATGAGGTTCTGTCTCTCTAAGGTATGGAGTTTAATAACTTGGTCAGAACCCATGTAATATACGATTTCTTTTCATGTGGTGGCACAGCTTGCCTCGTGCACCAAGCAGGGCAGGAGGCAGTTAACTCCCAAGCTAATTTAGCTTGGGGCTGAAGTGTTATACATAAACAGCAATCAAAATGCATGCCTGCGAGGGGGCTGAGTTAAGGTTATCTGCGCTGTCTTTACACTCTCATTTTCTGCCATTAGAGTGTTTAATCCTGCAGCTGCTAATGTTCTTGTAATGGCATTTCTGTGCTTGTCGGAAGACCAGGGAGAGGGGGGAAGAGGAATGAGTTTCACTGTACGGAGCTGCTCCTGGGACCATCTCCCTGGCTTGGCTCGTCCCACCAGCGCTGCAGGAGGTGGTCGTCACCGCGCCGGGGTCAGCTCTGGGGCAGTGCTCACCCCAGCGGATGACAGCCATGGCACTGCGGACCACCCCTGGTCCACCCTCAGGACCTCTTGCTGCTTCTTTGTGCCAGCTACGTGTGTGTGCCCAGGGACAGCTTCCTCGGTGTAGGAGCTGAGCAGATGATAATGAGGATAGAATCCATGCAGAGCGTAAACCCAAATGCAATCCTTGGAAGTTAAGCGTGCACTTAAGTGCTGTGATGGATCTGGGTGAAGAGGGGGGAGAGGAAGGATAACTGTCAAATTAACTGCAGATTTTCCCTCCATACTCTGCGCGTGGCTGGCTGGGCAGGAGCCACCTTCCCTGTCTTGTTCCTCGACAGCTGAACTGCTTTTACTGAAACTGCGTTTCTTGTTAGGACAGAGCAGAGACTTGGGTTTGGAAAGTGTCATCCCTGAAGGCCAGGGACAGCAGATAGCAAGGGCAAGAAGAGAAGCTTCTCAGAGAGTTTCACCAGGAGCCGGTGCTGCCGCTGTTGTTGCCGGAGGAGCCATGGCCTCAGCGGCGGCCAACCCGACTCGAGGAGCAGCTCTCTGAACATGCTCCACTTCTTCATTGAAGTTGGGAATTTAATGAATTATTAAGACCCTTGTTCATCCTTGCCCATGTTTAATTGTCTCCAAGTCTCATTCCCAGAAGAGGCCCTCGCTCTGCCATTCCACAGGGGCTCAGCAAACTTCAAGGAGAGGTTTTGCTGCAAGGTTTTTTAACTTTTCTCTCACCCGTACCTCCATTGATGGGAAACCCTGGTGCCAGCCCTTGTGCAGGTGTGTGTCTTGCCCTGTCCCTGGCGAGCTCACGCTTGTCATCGTGCTGCTGGGAGCTGCCCGTCCCAGGGGGGCTGCAGCGGGGCAGCCGAGCAGCCGTGAGATGCCGCTCTGAGCTGGCGCAGGGAGTGCTGCTGGCAGATCACTTGGTGCCTTCCTGGTTTTGTTTAGGCCAGACTTCAGACAGAGAAACTCCCGTCTGTGGGAGGACTTGGTGGCTCAGATCTCTCGTGCCCAGGGTTTCCCTTCCCTGACGATCATCCCTCGGGAGGAGGGCTGGCAGCAAGGAGCGGTGTTGCTGTGCCCGATCTGCCTGCACGGGGCTTGCTGTAAGCAGGGAGGGAGATGCGCCAAGGCACCGAGCGTCACCCATGGTTCAGAGACAGCGTCGAGGACCACTGGACCTTGTCATGCCCCAAAGGGGACCCTGCAGCCTCCTTATCCTCACAGGGTCCTGGGTGGTCTGCAATGGTGAGGAAGACCACCACGTGAGAGATGCCCACGGGGCCAGAGCACGCGCTTGAGGTGGCTGAGGGACACGGGGTTTGATTTGCCCTTGTCAAACTTGGCGGGTGCTGGATGAAGAAGTTGTTTCTCGGTCAGGAGCTCGGAAACCTTCCACAAAGGATAAATCAATGAAGGGCTTGCTCCAGACATGGTTGAGACTCTGAGACAGCTTCATTATGGGAGGTTGGTGACCGTGGCCACTGGAGGGATGAGGTGACTTGTGTCGATCTGTCGGTGGCTTGTGCCACACGGCTGGTGCTCAGGGCTGCTGCCGGTGGTCCTGGGCATTGCCACCACCTTGGAAGGGACATGTTAGTGGACAGCAAAGCTGGGGACAGCACGAGGTGTCCTGCACAGTGGCAGGAGGCAGCCCATGGGAACACCCAGCTCCCCTCCACTACGGCAAAGGCTGCTGGGCAGTGGCTGCTGCTGTGGGCAGTGGTGACAAGGGGACATGGTCCTCACCAGGCACTGAGCTGGTGGCTGGGACAGCAGTGCCCAGGCAGGAGATGCTGTTTGCAGCCAACTTTGCTCCTGGCGAGGGGATTCAGGCCATGCAGCTCAGGCTGCTGATGGGGGCAAAGGCTTTTCGTCTGGGCGGAAGGGAGGGAGGGGAGAGTCTCCAGTCCTCCCGTCTCGGAGCTGGCTGGTAACCCTGGATATGGCTCTGTGCTCGTCCAGAAGAGAGGGGCTTTGTGCTGCGTCCCCGCAGCGAACACTGGAGCAGTCAGGGCTGGCAGGGCGGGCAGCCGCCATGCTCAGCAGCTGCCTCTGTTCACTGAAAAACGCTCGACCTCGGCTTGCCGCCCGGCACCCACCTCCCTCTGCAGACCCTTTCTCCTCCCGTGCCGCGGTGGGTGGAGGGAGGAGAAGCGAGAGGTGGTGTTGGAGGGACAGCGGTGCTGGAGCTCGCCGGGACGTCGGCCAGGACAGGGGCTCTGCGGGGAGGCCGACCCAGCTGGGCTGTGGAGCTGAGCGTGGCTGGGAAGCGGTGCCGCAGCCTCCCGGCTCGGTGCACTGGCACCGAGGGTGCTGTGCCAGGGCTGGCGTGTCCCCTGGTGTGAGTTCCAGAGAGGAGGGCCCCGCTTTGGGTGCTGGCCTGGAGAGCCGGGGCCACGCTGTGCATCCTTTGGAGTGGGAAAGGCAGCCCCAAAGCAGGCGTGAGCGTGTAGATGCGATGCTCATGTGGGCTGAAAGGCGCGTGTCTGTGTCCCTGCAGCCTCGGGAACAGGCTGCCGCCCCAGCTGGCGCCCGGACGGGTCCCCAGGGTGATGCCCTTGCGGCGGGGGCACGGCAGGGCATCGTTGGGTGAACACTGGGGGTGGAGGTGCTGCTGTGGAGGAGGGAATCACGGACGCCGACAGTGCCAGGAGAAGGCTGACCACCTGTGCCAAAGCCCCTCTGACCTCTGAAGTAAAAACGCCAATGGCAGCAAAGAGCAGCTTTGCTGGGAGCACAGAGACCCTGGGAGCCCCCGCTTTGTGCCGTGCACTGGGCGGTGGATGAGGGGGATCTTGCAGCGTTATTGCTGTGGCTGGTTGCTCACCCTAACGAAGCTAACGGGATTGCCCCGGCGCGCCGGTTCATCCCGCAGCCCCGCTCTGCTGCTGCCGGGGCAGAGCACAGGGATGGTCAGGGAGGGTGCGGTGCAGCACGGGTCCCCATTTCCCCTTTCAGGAGGACCAGCAGCACAGTGTGATGGGCGAGATGGAAGAACAGTTCTGCGGCTTCCATCTTAGATATAGAAAAAACAGAGCTGAAGCCTCCAGCTGTGCTGGTCAGGGGTCAGCAGGAGCTGGAGAGCTGTTTTCCTCCACGTGGTTGGCTGTGCACCATGCCCGAGCCACTGGAGGTGGTGAGCTCGGATGTGGGTCGCCGTAGATTCGTTTCCTTCAGGCATGAGCGAGCCTCAGCATGGGCCAACCCTGAGCCAAAGCCATGGATGCTAACAGTGGCTGCAGACTGTTCCAGCCCTGCCCTTCTGCAGCTCCAGCACTAAAGCTGATGTGAAGCACGGGTGACACGAGAAGCCCTTTGCTTGGAAACGGGCCGATGTGGCCTTAGCTTGCCCTGTTCCTGCAGGTCAGGCTCCAGATCCGTCTCGCCTTCCCGGCTGAGGGCAGGAGCGATGCCTGCCATGCTGCAGGGCTGAAGCAGGCTGGGGCTGCATGGCTGCTTCTGCGGTGCCGCGGGCTGGGCTCCCCGCTCCTGCCATGCAGCCCCCGTTGCCTTGCTGCGTGTGGCTCTGCGTGGCACCTCGGGCTGCGCTGCCAGCAGTCTCTTCCACCAGCCTCCGTGGGGATGAAGGCTCAGGAGGAGGGAGGCTGCAGGCGAGACGTGCCTGCAGTGTCTGGGGATGCGACCTGCTGCTTCAGACTCCGTGTCACCTGTAATGAGTCGTGACAGCGCGGTCTGTGATGGGATTTTGTGTAAGTGGGGAGAGGGGAGCAGGGGAGGGTGGAGAGCAGAGCTGTGGGTGCTGCTGCGTTCCCATGGCCTCAGCTCTGCCCTCGCCCTTCCACAGGCGAATAATGTACATGTTTTCTGAGCCTTTTACTGGAGCTATGGTATGGCGTTTTCTGGTTGATGCATCTGCAGAGCTGTTTCCTCCCTTCCCAGTATTTTGTTTAATAACAGACTCAAAATACAACATGGGACCTCCAGAGCTGAGCACCGGGACCTGCTCTCGCTTAAACGGCGCGAGCAGCGATCCTTCTTTTTGCTGTAACAGCTCAAAATTTGCCGTGCATTATCCGACGGATTTGTGCGTTATCAATCCAGAGGACGAGGAAGGGCCTGCGCTGTTGCCGCCGGCGAGGTGCGTGTCGGTGGCTGTGGAAGCGGGGTGCTTGTCACAGCGGTTTGTAGATCTTGATTCATTTGTCCTCCCGCAGCAGCCGAACGCTGCGCTGAGGCGTGTGCGGGACCTGTGGAAATTGCATCCGGCTTCAGGTGCGGCTCTTTGTCAAACTTGGTTGTTCTGGTCGACGCTGGCTCGAAGCTCAGGTTGAATCCTGACGTCGCTGAGCGATGCTGTGCGGATAACTGCACTCGTCTCAGAAGCACATGGGATTTAGGAGCTCTGAACAAGGTGCTGTTTTGGCTTTTGGTGGTTTTGGGTTTTTTAACGGCAGGTTGATATCTGCTCTTTAGAAAATAGTTACCCTAAAGAGGAGTTAGAGGTATGGGAACCCCCATTCCTGCCACTCTGGAGACTTTACCGGGTGTTTCTCTGTCCATGAGGATTAGCCTGGCCAGCTCAGCATCAGCCTGGGGAGGATGGGGACAGACAGAGAGCAAGGGAGTAGCTCAGGGGGCCAAAGAAGGAGGGTGGATACTGATGGGGAGAGAGCAAAAGCTCGTGAAAACCTGTAGGAGCACAGCAGGTTCCACTGAGGTGTTTTGGAAACCCCGCTAATTGCCGGTTCGTGGTTCTAGATACAGAAATAGATCCTAAACCATCTGGCCCATGGCGATAGGAGTCCTTGCTCCTCCAGCAACTGCGATGCTCATCTGATCCCATGCTGGGACAATTCCTGTCCAGTTTCTAAAACTCTGCCAAAGGGGTGCAGATCTCCCTGGAAAACCTGTGGAAAGCTGGTCCCGAGTGGTCCTGGTGAGGGGCAGATACCCGCAGTCTCCGTGCCCTGGGTGGCTTCCCCGGTGTCCCACCTCTCTGCCACCCTGGGTGTCCTCCCCAGCGGGTGCCACCATTTGCCCTCTCACTTACTGAAATAAACCTCCCAATAAACCTCCCGGTAAAGCCTCGAGCGCTGGCTGTAGCTGTGAAACTCCAGGATTGGAGTCGATAAAATCAATATTTCTGCAGGTTGATAGAGTTTCTCCTCCCGATGCCAAACTGACGGAGCAGCAAACACACCGGCAGACAAAAGAACCCCTCCTGCGCGGCGGGAGAGGGGTTCGCCGCCCCGGCACCGCCAGCCATCGATAAGGAGGGAGGCGTTCAGGCTGCTTGATTCCAGCTTCTGTAGGTGTTGTTCTCCTGCTTGCTCTAATTTCTGTGGCAGGAGCTGAGTGCGAGTCAGTGCCCCAAGACTCCCAGCTCTGCTTCGCAAGCACTTTGAGATGTCTCTCATTTGCAGAGCATATATTTGTTATGTAATAAGCGCCAGGAATTAATGATCCGCGGCACGGCTGGGGAAACTTGCGTACTAAGCACCCAAAGAAAAAATAACTTTTTTTAAAATCACTGATGGAGCCATTAGCACCCGTATTTCCTTGCGACGAGACCTCCCCAGCCCCCGGGCACAGCTGAGCCGGAGCAGGGGCTCGCGTCGCCGTCTCCTTCCCAGCGCTTTCCCTTTGGAGAAGCAATGTTCCTGCCGCTCCCATTATGAATCATGAGGTTAGCAGCTTTTGACAGATCATAAATCAGTGCTTCGAAGTCGCTAGGACAAATCCCAGGATATTTAATCTTTAATATTAGACGTGTTTAAGAAAGTGAATATTTCATGAAGGTGCTGTTGCATTTTAGCACATCATTAGCTGTCTCTTTCTTCCCCCCCCCTTCTTTTTTTTCCACCTCCCCCTTTCCAGGCGTCTTTTCCTCAAAAATCTCAGCAGCTGAACCCCAGTCTCACTCCCTCCCGACAATAAAGCTCTTTACTGTAATCGCTGCGAGGCATTTTAAGAACTTGCTTAGGATCCTGATGAGCACACAGGTACCTGCCAGTCTGCATTAGCGCCATGATGGGGGTACCCCCCCGAGGAATCCTTCCTGGGTTCCCCAGAGCCCTTCCCCACCTTTGCTGGTGTTTACAGCTCAGCCTGCCATGCCGTCAGGCATGATGGGGAGAGCAGGGGGGAAAAAAACCATTGGCAGGAGCTTGTAACACAAACTCCATGTGCAAATCCAATTAATCTTTCGATTTTGCTGTTTCTTGCTTCGGGTTATGTATTTCTCCCAAACAAGGAATCAATTTGGGCCAAGCGCCGTCAGGTTTCTGGTGTGGGAAACGTCTTCTCCTGCTGTCAGGAGGGTGTAACAGGGTGAGCCAGCAGCCACGGAAAGAAGAGGAGCGGGGCCGGGAGCCCTGCAGCCGCGGGACGGGGGCACGGCATCAGCGCTGCCTGCAGAAGGTGGAGCTCGGGGGCTCCTGCATCCTCCTGTGGGGGTTTGGGCTGCAGAAGACTCTGCCACCCCATCGTCATGTGAGGTGGCAGGGGCAGAGGTGGGATGGGGATGTGACCAGGATGGTAGGGCTGCGCAGGAACATGGGTTAAGGACAGACCTTTAGCATCATGAAATCTCACCCCCAGTTACCGTGGGAGCTACATCACGTAACCCCCTTCAGAAGAGCTACAGGTTTCTTGCAGCTTTTCACATCTCCTCATCTCTTCCTCCGCGTCTCCTGGAGGTTTCAGAAGAGTCCAAAGTGCTCCAGGTCGACAGCAGGGACCAGGAATGACCATGAACCAGCCGAGATGGGCAGCCAGGGAGGAGGGCCTGACACCACGGTCCCTGATGTTCTTCAGGAACAGAGAGGTCTCATCTTTCCCTCTTCTCTTTCAGGAGAGTGCAGCTGCCACGAAGGCTACGCCCCGGACCCTGTCCATCGCCACTTGTGTGTGCGCAGCGACTGGGGACACAGCGAAGGGTGAGTGGTGGTATGGTGGTGTGTTCACTCTGTCCTGGCTCCCATGTTGGTGAGGAGCCCGGTTCTCCTCCCCACCAGCTATCACTGGCTGCAGAGACCCGGGACCAGGCTGTGCCGCTTGCCCTGCTGCGTGACGTGCCACAGCCGCTCTTTCCCTCTCTGCCTCCCAGGCCGTGGCCCTATACGACGCTCGAGCGGGGATACGACTTGGTCACAGGAGAGCAGGCGCCGGAGAAGATACTCAGGTGAGTCACAGGAGTGTTCAGCTTGGACATCGGGGAGGGGAGCACTGGTGAGGACGTCTCAGCAGATGCTACCTCTTGGTCACTCCTGGCTCCATCTTGTGCTGGCTGGAGAACACGAGTGTCGGCCTGTGACAGACCTGAAATATTTGTCCACATTCTGTGGATGGGGAAGGGTTTCCCTCTTGTCCCCTTGGCCAGACATGATTCAGCAATACTGAGGATGGTGCACACAGAAAGTCCCCCGTAACTAAAAAGGAGAGTGTGACCATCCCTGTGTTCTCCCTGTTGTACCTCTAGCTGTTCCTTCTCTCATTTGGCTTTCAAGACAGGACTAAACAACTAAGATGTCCCACAGTGCCACCACTGCTCTGACTTCCAGGCAGTCAGGGGCAATAGAGGGCCACCGTTCGCTGTGGACACTGTTCCTGTGTGATACGTTTGTCCTTCTTCCAGGTCCACCTATAGTCTGGGTCAAGGCCTGTGGCTGCCTGTCAGTAAGAGCTTCGTGGTCCCCCCTGTGGAGCTTTCCATCAATCCTCTCGCCAGCTGCAAGACAGATGTTCTGGTGACGGAAGATCCAGCAGATGTCAGGTAGGAAGCAGATTTCTCGTCTTCCTCAGGCTTGAGTGACTACACTGCTCTCTAAATTGTTATTGAAGATATAGTAATTTCTATGATCATAAGTTTGATTAATTTTCTTCCAATAAGAAATATGATGTGATAGCTCTCCAGGCTCTTTTGGTCTTGATGAGTCTAGGCCAGGCCTGTGCATATAGCTCTGAAGTCTGCCACTCGAGTTAGGTAAATTGGTATGAACCTGTGGCAAGGCAATTTTGAAGTGGCTTAAATCTAATGTTAGATTGAATAGTTTGAACTGATGCGTTTACCAGAATGGATGTGCTATCATCTTTCAGAAACTCATGCGTGTATCACATTGACGAAGCACTTGAAAGTCTGCTGTGGTGCTCACGAAGGGCCAAGATCAGACACTGGTGAAAGACCATGTTGCTTGTCCAATTATTAGACAGTTAAAGGGGTTTTTTCCTTCCTTGAGTTCAGTGAATGCTTGGATATTCCTCTGGCTCTCCCATTTTGGCTAGCTTGTATGTTAACCAGATGTCATTGGATATGTGACAGTCTAGTTCAGAAGTGGGAGCTGAGAGAGCATTGCAGGAGGAGAATTGTCCTGGTGGAAGGAGAGGCTGTTTGCTGGGAGAGCGGGCTGAGGGTGGGCAAAGGGGGGGGTCTCCTGGAAAAGGAGCCAGGCAGGATGGTTGTCCTCTGTGCCCCAGCTGGAAAGGGAGCAGCAGCCTCTGCCTGGGAGGAGAATGATGCTGGTGGTTGTCCTCCTCTGCCTGCTTTACAAGTGTTGAGCTGTAAACTACAGAAGTTTAACTGTTTAATTCCTAAGGTATTTAGCGTGTGTTCCCCTCTCCTCCATTAAATTAAGACTGAGCATGTGATTGTTGAGTGCCAGGGAGACTCCCTGATCCCTCCCTCCATCACTCCCTTCTCGCTGCCTTCTCCTGTTGACTCAAGACATGATTTCCTCACCTGCAAATTCTTTTCTGTGTTGCAAATCATCTTCTGGGCATGAGCAGGATTCTCGTGTCTCCCAGGCCCTTCTGTCTTGTCTTTTCCCAGAGTGATGGGATGGTGGATTTCCGTTCTTCTGTCCCATCATCATGAGTCTTGGCAGGGCTATGCTTGGAGCAAGTGCCTACAAAACCCGTGGCAAAGCCAGGACTAGCATCCAAGCGGTCCTCGCTTCCAAGTGTGTTTTTGTTGCTAATTAGTGCCTGTTCCCTCTCCTCCAAAAAGAGACTGATGGTACATATCTATCACAATTTGGCTCTCTTAGAAGTGTTGTTTTTCTTGTCTGCACAAGACTATTGCTTTTCATTTGAGAAGGTGAAGGGTTGCCTTGTTGTGTGTTAACATTTTTCAAGCCAAAATGCCGGGAGAACGTTATTTCTTCCTTGCCTGCTCGCAGCTTCGTTAAAAGTACCTTAGTGAAAGTAGAGGCTAGGAAGCTTGCTCTCTGCTCCGGTGCAGTAACTGTCTCTGGGCACTGATCCTCATGGAGCAGTCTCGGTCGGGATGGGTGAATGCCAGGCAGGAGGAGGGGAGTTCCCAGCACGGAGGCTGTTGCCTGCTCCCCTCTTAAAATGGAACCCGAACTGAGAAGTCTGGGTATAAATATTGGAGAGACCCAGGTAGAATAAAGGAGGCGAGTTCATGGCGCTTGTATCTTACTTACGGGAGGTGCTAAATTATTAAAACTTTAATAAATGTAATAATAAATATTTGATGTTGAATTATGGAAAGTTTCACAGATACAGTGAAAGCCGAAAAGTGATCTTATTATTTCTGCGTGAGAACCTAAACGCTTCTCAAAGGGGGATCAGGCTGCGAGCTCGGATCCCAGGCACCCTGGGGTGGGTGGAAACCGAGGTGGTACAGCCTGAGCGGAGCGTGGTGGTGTGGAGGAGCTAACGCTGGGGCTGCTCAGGTCCACTGCAGTCGGTGAGCTGGGACGTTGCCGTGTTGGTGCTCGCAGGCACCGTGTTGGCCTGTCTCCCAGAGCCTCCTCTGAGGTTCTTGGGTGCTTTCATGCAAGAAGAAAGGTCCTTTAAGAGCAGTTTATCTTGCAACCTCTTTGCTTTATGCCTCTGGACTGACAAGTGTTGGTAGCTTCTCAAGGGAGCAGTAACGCGGCAGTGTTGGTGGTGCGGATGTCCGGATGATGACCCATAATGTCAGACCTACTGTGGGAGGTCAACACATGTTGTCCATGGCATAGGTGTTCCAACACAGCCAGTCCCCTCTGCACAGAGGAGGGGACCGGTTCCCCGGCTGTTGGACAGCAGTGGCACTGCCATCCCCCCGTGCTGGCAGCCCCCGGGGTGGTCCTGTGGGCTCTAACACAGTCACGTCCCTGTGCCAAGGGGCAGACCCGGGGCTGTCTGACACCGGCTGCAACACGGCTGCGTCGCGGCACCCGGAGTGCCCTGTTTGCTGTCCTGTAACACTGTGATGGTAGCTCAGTCCTGTATTTCTTCTGTGTCCTTAATAACGAGCGTGCTGCATTCCTCCAGACCTTTCATTAGTCTGATGCCTTTTGGCTCTGGGGTCACTTGTCTTGAAGAGTTTAATAGAGGGAAATTGCAGAAAGCCTGGCTTGGAGAAAACAAGTGATGAAGTCTTTACAGCTCAGAGGGTTAAAGGTTCAAATGTGGCCTTGTATTTTTATGAAGACGCTTGAGACTATGGAAGGGACAGAGGGGGTTCTGCCTTTCAGCAGCTCTCTGGAGAAATGCTGACTCCCTGCTGCTTCTCCGGAGGGAGGCCGTTCTCCGTGGGTTTCCCCACTGCTGTGCGCAGTGCTTTGGTGGATGGGAACGAAGGGCCCAAGCTTCCTCCCGCTGCTGCAGCCAAGCCATGGAGAAACTTCCATAGACAGGAGCCAAAGGGCTCCGTGCAAATGTCCCACCAGGGATGCTCCCAGACGTGTTGGGGCACGAGCGGGGACAGGACTTGGCATGCAGAACTTGGTGGTGGAAGTTTTGGGGGCTGTGCATCATAAATTAAGCAGGAGGGTGCTTAGAGTTAATGAAAATCATATGTATAATTTATCAGTAACCATACTGAGCATCCCCTCGACCCCGGTCTGATCCTCCGCACGATGATCACGTTGGTCGCATGTCTGGGCTCGCGGAGCCACGCTAACGGTGACATCTTTGTTCACGTGAGGTTGGCTGGCAGCGCTGCGGGGCTCTGGCTGGGGCTGGAGCCTGGGTCCCAGGCCAGGCAGGCTGCATCCCCTGCCAGGACAAGAAATACCTCCCAGTCCCACGTTGTTTCGCTGGTTTTCAAGACGTCTTGTTGTTCCCTCTCCCTGTTGCTCCCATGCCTCCCCTTATCTGTATTTCTCCATAAGCTAGCGATGAACACAGTAGTCCATATTCATTTTAATAAATCACTGTCAGGTGTTTGATCCTTCTCTGGCCTTCCCTGGACACCTTGCCGTCTCTTTTTGGCCCTTTAGGAGGTACCGCTTGTCCCGTGGGACCGGGAATCGCTGTAATTGTGGCAGCGTACGCTGCTCTGCCCCGTTGACAGCTCACAGGGAGAACCTGCAACCACAGCCCCTGGGTCCTGCCGCGTCAGCACCGAGCACCCCTTGGGGGATAATAAAAGCATCCCTTGGGGTGCGGCCGGCTGCGGGGGACCAAGGGGGGGGGATAACGGGGAGGCAGACGCGGCACTGCCAGACGCAGGTGGTCCTGGTTCACTGTGCCGCCCACTCTGCAGAAAAGTTGATAATTTCTGGTGAGCCGCTATAAATCAGAGGCGCGAGCCTCAGCTGCCGCCTGACATGACATACAGGTCTATTGTTATGGCAACCATAGAAACAAATAAAAGCCTTGCCTTCGCTTGACGAGCCTTTGAGATGTCCTGATGGAGAGACAAGTGTTCAGTGGCAGAATGAATTCTCTTGAACTCGTTGTCGATTCATCTTCGTTTTGCTCCCAAGTGAGCCCCTTTGCTCTCTGAATTCTTCGCCGAAGTACAATCAACTGGATTTTCCATTTTTTTTTATTTGTTTGTTATTTTATTTCCAGTTCTCTCGGCAGCATAGAGCTCTGCTCCCAGCTCTGTGCCCGCGTGTGTCCCATCTCGTGTCGAGGACGGGAGCTGGGCTTTTGTTCCCAGCCAGTGGCTTTCCCCGGCTCAGCCCCGCCGTGCCCTTGCGGCACCACCACCACTGCCCCAGCCTCACAGGGGGTTTGCAGTGAGGTTTTGCACGGATTTTGCAGTGATTTGGGCACTCGTGATTTTGCAAGTCGGTGCCAAGCGCTGCGGCGTGAGGCTCCGTGGGAGCGGGTTGGACGAAAAGCGGAGTGGGTAAGAAAGGCAAAGGGAATCTGGGCCAGGAGAGGGGAAACAGCTTTGCCGTGGCCACACTGTCACAGCGGCAGCGGAGCTCACCTGCCCGGTGCCTTGGCCTTGTACCTCGTCTGCAGGAGCAAAGGGGTGCTGCTGGGGGCGAGCACTGCAGAGGCTCGGGGAGGTGGGCTGGGCTGGTGCCCGCGGGCAGCGTGCCGCTGGGGCAGAGAGCACCCTGCCAGCTCTTCTGACCATTTAGTGCAGGAGATGCCACGGGAACTTGGCCATTTTTCCCCCCTTTTCTGTCTCCCGGAACAGAGCGGGCTGTGATTTCCGGATGCTGGATGCTGGAGGGACCCTCAGCCAGGAGGTGGGGGGAGAGGGGTAACCCTTTTTTCGGGCTGTTCATCAGCAGGGACCCGGGGAGCTGCCCGCAGAGGCTCTTGCTCGATTGATGCCAATAAAGCGGCCGTGAGCGGCTATCAGCAGGTGCCCGTGACGGATGGGCGGCTGCACGTGATGAGGCAAATTGACCATTGGCACAACTCACTCATTTCTGCAAAGAGGGCAGTTCGTTACCCTGTGATTCACAGGGACGCCGTCGTCGTTCCTGCACATTCCCTGCTGCTCTGGCCTGGGCGTCTTACCACCCCAACACGCTGTTGTCTCGCAAAAAGTGGTGGAGCAGCAGCCTGCAGTGCTTTACACAGGGATGAAGGCAGCCTTTGGCCTCATCTTCTGGAGGGAAAGCACAGATGCTCTACAGAGAGGCAGCCACCAGTCGCTGCCCTGCATCTGTCAACTTAGCATCACCCTGGCTGCTTACTGGGATTTTTGCTCCTCCCTGCCTCCTGCTTTGATTTATGAGAGCAGGTTAGAAGAGTCGGGTACGTCTCACTTGGCTACGGGGTGATTAAATGGAGACGTAACCTTGCGGCAGCCACCGACGGGTGTGAGCAGCAAAATGAGAGAGGAATTACAGCAGTGGTGCGGTGGGGAAATAGGGGCAGAGAGGAAAGGGGGGGTGGGGAAAGACCGAAAACTTGAGCTGAAATTGCCCAGGGAGTATCTAGGGTAGGTCAGAATCGAAACGCAGGTCACCCGGCACCTCTGGGAGGGTGCAGGGACCTCGCTGCCCTCATCCATGACCAGCCGTGGGTGATCTTTCATGCCCAGAGGCAGAGGGGCATGTCAGCCCTCCCTCATCAGTGGCTTTTTAATAATTCCTGCTATGGTAATGCTGAGTTCCACTCCCTCTATGTGCTCCGGTCCTTTGTGAGAACCCACTGCGTTTTTGAGATCTTGATGCTGGGCCATAAAACTGCCCAGAAAATGATCAAACCCCTTACAGGTAGCGGATGTCAGCTTGGACCCGGCTCGTAGGCAGACCCATCGCAGGGAGCACCAGCAGCGGCTACCAGTCTGGCAGCTGAGCGGATGCTGTTCTCTCGTCCGTGGAGCCGCAGAGTCCAGGAGGGAAAAACAACCCAACAAGCGAACAAATTTTGTTTATATATTTATTGAGACAATTAAAATAACTCCAACACCCGCCAAATATGCAAATGCTGTCTCACACCCAGGATGATTCCTTTGCGTATATCTGGGATCTCCCAGCACAGAGTGGGGTTTGGCACTGGACTCCGCAGCCGCCCCTTGCGCCAGATCCACTGCCGGTAGCTGCGTGTCCGTCGATCCAGGGCCATGGTGGAGCGGGGTCCTGCCGGCGCCGAGACGAGCAGCGGGTACGGAGGGTTTGAGGGGGGACCAAGGGCTCTAAGACACTGTTGATGTGTGTGCTTAGCAGAAAGGGTGATGCCGTGCAGCAAAATCACACCTTGGGTTTCTTCAATGAAAGGAGATCTCCCGGCCCTGTTTGATGGTGTTATTTGTTTTTATGTCCCTGCCTTTGCTGCTTGTTAAACATCAGCCAGAGCGTGCTTTGTAGCTGCCTGCTCAAAGTGCAGCCCCATGGCCTCTTTGTTTGTACAGCCTGTCGGTACCATTTTTGCTGAATTACGTTCCCCCCACTCCCCCCCCCC
>Ga0065711_1001126_pt1 | contig 47852 bp, 25 predicted proteins | sample Hoacrofraction12_FD_59098 | JGI IMG/M metagenome (GOLD analysis project Ga0065711, IMG submission 59098) | Hoatzin crop microbial communities from Cojedes, Venezuela - Epithelial fraction 12 v2 (version 2) | ecosystem: Host-associated > Birds > Digestive system > Esophagus > Crop | place... | reverse complement strand
ATTCAGGAGTCTGTGCTTGGTGACCAGGATGGCCTTGTCTCATTGGAAAATCCATGAACCTATGCCTGTCCCTGTGCCACTCATTAAACCACTGAATGATACGGAAGGATTTTCAAAATGTGCAAGACCCAGACTTAGTGGAATCACATTTATCAGCATTGTTTTAGCAGGCAGATGTTAGCCCCTAAGCCTGGAGGTGGGATATGAGGCTGAGTCCATTTTGAGTCCTAGGTGAGCCTTATTCTGAGAGGTTTTCTGCAGCACCTGTATGGAGTTCAGTGTTTGCAGAGGGGTGCATTTAACATGCACATCCTTGATGGTCCATGCAAAGGTGTCAGACTGGTGTCTGTGACAGTTAGCAGCTTCTTACTGATTCAGACTAAAGTTTGTGAGTAGATGTGTGCGTGTAGCTGGGGAGAAGTTATCAAAATCAATGCAACCTGCACTTTTTCGCCTTTCATCAACAGTCCAGTTTTCAAGCAACGTAATCTGTGCTGCATTTTCATCTTGGCCATCTTCTAACTCACCAGTGCAATTTTGCTGTTGTTTGGAACTTGTTATACACAGTGGTGAGCAAAATTACCCTTTTGCAGCATTCAAAGCTATATATTTCTCACTTTTAATCTGGAAAGAAGCTTTTTGTAAAGACTGAAGTTTTGAATTTACAGTCACGGGGCTAAGAGCCCAACCGTCACGACCTGGTGGACTCTGGTTGAGGTGATACCATATTGTCATTACGCTATCTGTAACTCAAATGCATCTGGGACTGTTATGTCTTCTTATTACAGCTAGGAATGCAAATTTTGGAAACCTGGATTTTCATTCGCCTCTCTTCCTTGAAGCCTGTCATGTGAGATAGCAAGTCAGTTGCGTGCTAAGAGGCAGGCGATTCCAGCTGCTTGGAGCCATTAGCGAAGGCTGCCATGCTGATGCAATATATATCCTCTATACGTGTGTGGGGGAGAAGATCGTCCATCTGGACAGCCACCTTACAGAGAAGCGCTGTGCCCCTCTTTCTCCACCTTCTTTCACAGTAAATTTTTGTATCACAAAGGTGTGTGCTACCATGTCAGGCAAGAAAGAATAACAAGGCAGACACCTATTAATTAAACCCTTGTCACGTGAGGATGTTCCTTTCATTAAGAAGCAGGTCCTCATATTTAAAATAGGTGGTGAATGGACATTTTCTGTTCACTGTGACTATTAAAACAGCTTTTTACACTGACAGCCAAACTTCATCATTGCAATTATCCAACAACTAGATTGCACTTAAACTTTGTAATGATATCTGACAGCAGGAAACAGTTTGAGTGCTGGGTAAAATCTTCTTGCACACTGGGTTTGTCTTGTTGGCTGTCAGCTGGCTGTCAACTGGCTCCAGAAGAGCTGGAGTAGAATAGTAGGAAAGTATCTGCAAGTCTTAAAATTAATGAGCGTTAATTTATCTTTGTTGTGTGGAAAATTTAAAATGCTAATATTTACTAAAAAGCTCAGTGCAGCTTGGAAGCTGTTGTATACACATATTTACATGTATGTGTATATGTTGTCTGTGTGTGTATATGTAAACACCCAACACACATATGCACATACACCTAAGTATATGCATTTTTTCTATCTATATGCATATAAATATACCCCACATGGAAGTAAATGTGATCTACCTCAGGTTTTTTTCTGTATTTCTACACACAGCATAATTAGCAAAGGAGAACGAATGATTAAATTATTCTTTCTAGTTAAACAGAAAACAAGATGAAAGGAGCCTGGGTTTACCAAGGGAACACAGTGCCAGAATATTCTGATAGCTTTCCTTAAAGGAGATAATGGAAATTATTTCCAAAGTAGAAAATGTGGTAAATCTTATTTGGACCTTAGCAAAGCACTCAATACACTCCTAAATGGGAAAATATTAATGAAGTAAAACAAGATGGAGGTTTACAGAAGACACAAAAGGTGGGGAAGAACCGACGGATGGGAAAGGGCAGAGGAAGAGAAAGGAAAGAGAAGAGTCAAGAAGCAAGTTACTGTGAGTTCCTCAGGGGTCAATTTTAGGACCAGTGCTGGTAATATTTTCATTAAGTACATTAGCATATGAAATCAGTGTGCTCCTGAAATCTGAAGGTGAAGGGACATTGCTAACATGGAAGAAGACTATCATATATTAAAACCTTTCTGGCTCTGACAGATGGGTAAATGGGAAGAAGTGTTTGATTAGAGCAGAATGTCAGGGTGTGCGCTTCAGGGTTAACGAGGAATTTCTTCTCTAAGGGAGATGAGAGATGACTCAGGTGGAGAGAGCTCTGGGTGTCGTAGATGATCACAGAGTGACTAGGAGTCGACTGCGTGATGAAGCCATGAAGAAGGTGTACATGCTCATAGCATACATCAGACAAGGTATTTCCAGCAGAAAGAGAAAGTTTCATTGTAGGAGGCATGGATGTGTGCACATCTGCAACACAACTGCTGTCACATTTCTCTAAGAAAGATGAATTCATCTGCAACAAGTGCAGAGGTACCATAAAGCATGTCATATGAGAGATGACATAAAGTGCTGCTTAGTCTAAAAAATAAAGGCTGTGGTAGGATATGGATTTCTTTCCAAGAATATATTGGTTAACCTAACACCAGGAACAGAAAAGAGCTATTTAAGGAAGAGAATAAAAAAACTACAAGTAACCGTATTACATTTAGACTGGAAAGCAAGAGTGGGTTCTCACTATTGGATCAGAGAGGTCCTCTAACAATCTTCCAGAGAAGTGGAAACAGCCTCCCCTCTCCAATAACTCTAGCAACTTTTAGGACAAATATCAATGTATTAACAGAAAAGATTATGTGGCATGATCTCTGTGGAAAGCCAGGGTCTGGTCTAGGTTTGGTAATGCAGGTGGCCTCTTGAAATACTGTAACTGGTCACCCAACTCCTCATTTCCTTGGAAAAATTCTAAATTACCTTGTGAAGTAACATTTAAAAAGGGAGCCTTGCTCGCTAGCAATTAGCTTGGAATCACAAAGTAAGGCAGATACAGCCATGCTATCCGTCCTATAGTACAGTGGGAAATCTAAAGGGCTCATCGATGTAACACAAAGTTGGCATTTCTGTAAATCACTTTCTGCTCCCCGTTCAAAACCCATTATGCTTTAATAAAAATGAAAATTTATGTTTTGACGGGGGAAGGTTCTTCTGCACGTTTTTCAGCAAAAGTGCCTGCACGGCTTGCAGACATACCAGATGTACCAGCTAAGCTCACCCAGCATTCCTGACTCCCATTGAAATGCCTTGCTAGAGACGGGCAGGAGAGGATGTCCCATGCCTTCCTATCCCAGAAAGAAGATTCAAGCAAAGGACGTGCAATTTCAGCACAGGCTATACCTTGATTCATATTTTATTGACGAAAGAAAATCACTTGTTCACTGAGGAATGACCTAAGCCCAGGAATGATGGTCATGGATGGTGGCTCAATGCTGTTCCCTGTTAGCATTTTTTAATAATTGAGCCATGCTGTTGGGGTGATAAAGCAAGTAGTGCTGCGAAAGACAGACAGACTGTTTTCTTGTGCCAGGACATTGTGCCCATTTTATAGCTAAGGTAGCCAGATTGTGCGGGTCACTAAGTCCCCAGGCCAGTGAGGAGCTGCACGTGGCAACCCCACCTAGGGCCTTGTGGAGCCCAGCCCAGGCATGGGGCTGGGGACAGTGTTCACCAGGGCTTCACCCAGGGTGCCCGAGTCAGACCCCTGCTCTCTCTGTCAACTACAGAAGGAGTCGAAGAAGGGAGCAGGCCTCCCCTAAGGACAGCTTTTGTTAACACCTCGCTCAGCTATGCCCTCAGGCATGATGGACTGTTGTGGAGATGTGAAAGCTGCAGGATATCTCTGCGTTCTAAAATTAATATTTTATGTTTCTTTACCAGTCTGCTGCTTCTCGTGATGCTGGGACAGGGAGGAAAATCTTCAGAAAAGCCAACAGTGCATAAGAACAGCTTGATAAATTGAGCATGAGGAATTTCACGAAACGTTGAGTGTGATGTTTTGTCCACATTTGTGTGCCACACTCTGCTGACACAGTAAGGACTCGATCATCAGCAAACACAAGAGATGATAAATGGGAAAGTCCTAGGAGGAGTGAGTTGCTAATAACCTGCTATCAGAAGTCGGACTCTCAGCCCGATAGCGAAGCAGAGAGAGGAAACAAGTGCAGGGCTGGGAGCCCCAAGACCCAGAAAGGGTTCAGACCAGATCTGGGAATGATGAAGGCTATTTAGCTGAGGGACCCCAAGCAGAACCAGCATGAGGGCAACTAGTTACTGGGCCCAGCAAGCCACTATGTCAGTGGTGGTATGCAGGGAGAGAGGATGCCCGCTCGCAGTCCAGCTGAGAGACTATTGTGCTGCTTTCAGATACTGCATATATTACAGCTGGGAAAGTTATGATGCTATTACGATCCTTTGCTGTCTCATGCAATTGCAGATACCTTATAGTCTTCATTAGCGTTATTTGGAATTCTGGGTCCTGTTAAAGGAATTTTTAATTTCATTTTCTCTGGAAAGGAAGCAAAACAGGATTGCTGAAACATTGTGGATGCTGTTTGAAGTCTAGCAGTCTTTTCTAATGATCATCTACTATGGTTTAACTTTTGTCTCTTTTTTTGCTATTTTTATTAATTTATTAATGTGACTATCAAACAGGTATTTTTAATGCCACGTAGACTATGGAGATATTAAGTCCATTACATAAAATGGTCTTGGTTGTTAACTATAATGCATACGCTATTCAAATCCATTGGTACTAGACAGAAATCCTCTTGCTTCCCAATAATTAGATAACTTATAGGATGATTGAATGCTCTGGACTGCAATTCCTAAATACCCATTAACACCTCATTTTCAGGATTTGATGTTATAAAACCTGCCACTCATTTTCTCTTTGTAGCTGAAACTGTATGAAAAGATGTCACAAAAACTGTAGAAGAAAGTGGAGTATACTGCTTCTTAACAGATGATGTTTGAGATTTATATTTATATATCTAAAAAAAAGAAAATATATTTTAAATGTTAAGTAGTTATATTTCAACAATGTAAGACTGTTTACATGAGTATAACTTTTCTTTTAACAATTGAGAGTGTCTCTTTGGAGAGTACGTTTCATTTTAGATCCTGTTGCCATAAATAGATTCAACAATGCCAGGTTATATTCTGGAATTCAAGGCAAGTTTTACTTCTAGCTGTGCAGACCCACAGGGATGCTGAGGTGACCTGTCTACGTGTCCTGTCGTTGTGTCCTACATGAGAAGTACAGGGTTGCTTCAGTAGCCAAATTCCACTTTTTTTTTTAGTTCAGCTTGAACTTGTGAAAAAGTATTTGCATGAAGTGAACAAAATACCATTCAGGTACTCTGTATATACAGCCCATACAGTCAGATTCCTGCTTTTGATTCTTACTTCTAAAGGGTTTCTTTGAACATAGTTTTTCCTGTTAACGTTTCAAGTCTAAGCAGAGCATGTAATGTTTGCAGTTTTTAAGTATGTTTTGCAAATCCAATACTTATACTGTTAACCTCATGCTAATTTAAATATTGTTTTCTACTCTTTAACATTCAAAAGCCCACAGACGAGTTAGGATTAGAAGGTAGCTTGACACCTAGAATCCCATGCCCACATTAGCACTGCTTTTATGTGAATGCAACACTAAGATTTCTTAAGGCCTGTGCAGGATCTTTAGTGCCTGTTCTTTAATAAGTGCTTTGCTGTATGTGGAGAAAAAATGGCCCATCATTTGTATAAAGAAGGATAGAAAAATTGAGGAGTACTTCTCACTCACTTTCGGGCTTCCATTGAAGTACTCCTCACTTCTCTGAGTCCTAAACTAAGGGGTTCTCCCACACTTGCCTGCTTGCAGCTGAGGTGTTATCCCAACACAGGACGCTTCCCGCAGGACGCTGTGGACAATCATTCAGCAGCAGTTTCTGGACTCGCAGCATGCTGGGGAGCAGTGACGCTGCCTGCACGAGTGGTGGTACCCCCGTACATCCAGTGTCACAAACGTACATTAGTGTGCTGAGAGCATTCCATGACCTGGAGTGATGCTGACGAAGTGTTGAGTGATGCTCCAAAACATCTTCCTAATGCATTGGAGTTTCAGGGAGCTTCTGTGTGGCTGAGGGAGACGGGAGCTAGGAGCCAGCACAGATGCTGGCTGCCCAGATGTGTTGGGAGATGGTTACCACAGGCTGCTATAAGTCTATGACTTAGCAAATTGGTGGTGGGAAATCAAACATCAGTGCTTTCCTGAGAGAAGTCTACAAAGTGACTGTACTACAGCTTATTCACAGGTTGAAAGCTGGCTAGTGGCTGTCTCTCTATCCATCTGAACTTCGATGAAACTGGAGAAGACCAACTAGAAAGAGAAATTTACATACCAACAACTTTCCAAAATTCTGGAAGGAGTGATGGAGAATTAGGTGGGTAAAAAGGTGTGTAAGAAGTCTGCATCATGCCTCTAGACATGCCATTAGAGAGAAGAAACGTAATTAAATTTTTGATAAAAGTTGAGAAACTCTAAAATGGTCTGCAATATATATGCAAAAGTTAATTCTGGGGCAGTGCTATGGCTCGGTATCTTGTGAACTACCAGCTGCAAAATAAGTGCTTTATATGCCCTAGGAAAGTAGACAGTCTTGGCTTTCTGGTGATATAAAGCAATCTATTCTTACCTTAATGCCTCCAAGGGTTCCATACCTTGAGCCAGACTGTGTTTCGGTGCTGTAGCTTGCTGTTTGGGGGCTGCAGGCAAGTGTACTTTTTGCAGATTAAATTCACATTTTAGGAAAGAAAGAGAAATCTTTGCGTGGCATGTTGTCTTGTGTTTTAAAATTGTAGCTACTCTTTGCAAAATGTTGGTGTGAGAAGCCACCATGTGGTGCATGTGGTGTGTACTTGTTGGGGCTTGTTTTCCCAGGAATCATAGAATCGTTTAGGCTGGAGAAGAAGTCAGGAGGCCAAAGGTGCGTGAGGAACAAAGCTTATTAGACATTTTGCTGGTTGGCTAATGACCTGCTTTCTGAACTTAGTGTAACTGAGAGTACTTTTTGTTCCAGTCTCCTGGATATCACATGGTTAAAACTGATCACCAGGATTTGTGAACCATTAGTCATGAAATATCTGTTGTGAAGGATGTTGGCTTCTTCATCACTACAGATTACTTTTCTATTTCTCTTCTTTGCCCCCCAAATTTGGAAACAGCAGCAACAGATTTTCCTGATGTGGAACTGAGCATTTAAGCACTAGTCCAAGATTTTCTTGATCACAAAGATCTAGAAATAGAGAAGGAAGTAAAGGGCTTTTTTTACATAAAGCCCTTTATTTAGATACTGAGAAGGGGTAGCACAGTACACCATGCTTCAGAAACTTGGATGCTTTCCCCAACCCTGGCAGTAGTCTACAGGATGTTCTCACATTAGTTATTGCACTTTTGGATTTCAAATANTTGCTTCCCTCTTACCTCATTTTTGAGAGGTTCCCCATAACCAGTGACTTACAGCTGAAGAGTTGAGACTCCATATAACTTAATAAGAAGACAGTGAATTACTGCAAAATGCAAAGCTTTACTTGAGTCCGCAGGAATGCATGAATGCCGTTACCAGCCAGGGATTTGCAGAAGCAGTCTAGACTTTGTAAAAGCAGTTATTATTAGCATTAGGTCTCATCTGAAGTAATTTATTGGAAAGCACTGTATACATAGCAAGGGGAAAAAGAAAAGATTCTCAGACATGACAGGATTTCCTTTATGCTTTGATCTTTGGTTTTATAATCTGTAGGAACTAGTGTACAAATCAAAATACCAGCCAGCCTCTTCTGGAAATCTGCGTTCTCACAAGGACAAGCATGTAATGATAGTTTTGCTTTTGCCCAGATTGGCAGCTTTTCTGCTCCATTGTTTCCTACAGTCCCTCAGCTCCTCATTGAGCTGCTACAGGTAAAACCTTTCTGCTCTCAGACCACTTTGACGACTCTCTCCTTCTGCTGTTCATGGTTAAAAATATTATAGGAAGATGCCACNTTACAGCAGAAGAGGCTCCCCCATGAGTTATCTTCTATGGCTATAAACGAGCAGCGATAGTTTCTTCCCCAGAGATTGTAACTAGGTGAGGCAGACCAAAGGAAGCAGTGGTAATGATTTTCCTGCTAACGAATCCGGAACTAGGAGAGGATTTACAAGGTTTGCACAGGTGAAATAAGCAGCAGACCTCAAAACTGAACCCATATCCTCTGACATCCAGCCCTGGCTATAACTGTACGGTCACCTCCGCTGTTTCTCTGTGATTGCCACCACAGAGGTGTAAACCCAAGCAAGCGGTGCTGAGCACTTTCAGCTCCCGATGAAGTAAGTAGGACTCAGCGGTGCGCAGCCCCATGCTGCCCTCAGTGGGAAGGTGGCACCAGACCTGCTCTGGTTCAACCTCCACTGCCCCCAGGCTCTGCTACCTGCCTGCGTCAGCCGCCTTCTCCTATTTCTCATATGCCTCTAATCCACCGAACACACATGTGGGAGTATCTAAGTTAAAAATAGCAACCCAGAAAAAAAATGCTGTGCAGTCGGAGAGCTGATTTGCAGCCGAATTATTCATCCCCACGTATCCCTCTCATCCCAAGATGATTGTACCAGAGCTGTGCAGGTGCAGCCTGTCTGAGGGACAGGCGATGCCAGGGAGAGACAACACCCTTGCAGGTGTCTGTCCCCTTGATCCCTTGTCAGCAAGACAAATTCTTTTCATCCGTCTTTTTACACCAACTGCCACATGAAAACACCTTAAATCACCACCCCACTCCCCTCTGTGCTGCCTCCCTTCACTTACTACCCAAATAGCCAGGCTAACGCATCTCGGCTCCTGCAAACCCAAACAACTGCATTAGTCCAACCTTTTAAGAGGTTATTGGAACATCCTGTTCCATTAACACCAAACCTTAGTGGAGAAACACATGAAAAGCTGTTCCTGTGCTTTTATTGGCCAGGCCTGAGCTGGGGTGCTTTGGTGGGTTGCCAGCATGCGAAATTGCAATTTGCGAGAGACCATGAGTGATCTTCCCCATGTATCTGCAGGGGTGGCCCTCGTTTTTAATCAGCGCTCTGATAGAGGTGATTGCAGTGCACATTACAAAAATTGCTGGCAGTTAATTGTCACTTTTTTGCAAGGAAATTTTGTAAATAACATTTTTATTCCCACAGAGAATCATTCAATTGCCAGAGCAACCATAAAAACCTCAGAAGTCAGAACATCCTGAGACATGAAAGAAGGACAAAAAAAATTCGACTTAACTTCAAAGTAGTCTTCATGGTTCCTGGCTGGCATCCTGCTTCCCTTGCCTGGTGTGGTGTATTTGGCATGGCCTCCTTCACCACCATGATCCCAGGCTGGAGCCTTGCAGGACCTCGCTCAAGCATCTTCCCTGCAGATCCAGCTCTGCTGTAAAAGTCATGGGTACATGAAAACTGAATGATATAATGAGAAGAAATAACTAGCCATTTGGTAGTGCCTCTTTGCTTCTGGCAGACAGAACCTCCCACTCTAATTTGGTAATGTAACAAAGGTGTTAAAAGTTTGTATTGCACAAAACACCGCTCAGCCCCAGACTCCCCTGGGCAATGGTTTCCATGTCTGCATGCTTCTCTCCATCGGCTCTCGTGTCTGTGGGTTCCCAGCCCCATTTTTTTTCCTCCATGGTTTCTGTAGGATATCTACATGGGTGTCACGTTCCCCATCTCATTCTTGCAACGTGGTGTCACATGCCACCAACTCATTGATAATCCAGCCATGGCTGCTTTGGAGGTGTGACAGCGTCTTAGCAGGCTAATCTTCCCCCACAAAACTGCAATCACTTAATTCTGATTTGCAGCAAATTGTAGTCCTCAGAAACACGTAATGGAGATATGAGTCTGTGGAAGGATGGTCCCACCTCAGTTTGCTGCTGCAGGCATTCAAAAAGGAAGATAGCAATGGCCGCAGTAGTACCCTATCTTCTCCCGTGATCCAGCGCATTTGTCCAGCTTCCACCTCAGCCTGAGGCATTGCATAGGTGGAGCAGGAGACCCAGGTTGGCTTTGGATGTTAGCCAAAGCGACCAAGGGACTGAAGTGAGCAAGAGAAATGGGAAGACACTCATCTGCTGTAAATTGGGGATCGTCCAAGGAAGCACTTGCTACTTAGAAACACTACAGTCTCTCTCTTAGGTTTCCGACCTACTTCTGCAGCTCAGCGATACAGGAGACTGTGCCAGACATCAATCTGGGTGCTTGTCTCAGGGCTTCAGCTTTGCTTTTTTCTACTGGTTGGCACTCAGCAGTGTCATCCCTTCACTGCAGGGGCCCGTTTCTTCCCAGTGGGAGCTGCTGGGAGCAGGTCTGCTACTCATACACACGCGGGCATCCTTCACTGGGATGTAAATGCCCAGGCTTGGACACTTCCAGAGTACAGCCAGAAAGAAGCCCTCCAGTTTTCACAGCTCGCTCTCACTTTTGCTAGATTTTGTATCACCTTGTCTTTAGCTGATAAATCTCAGCTGGGATGCAGCTGTTCACTAACCACTGAAATGGGGCCAATTTCTCCATAAAGGGCCATTCAGTGACAGTCCTGCTACTTTCTGTATTCATGCATATCCTCCATATACTTCATTTTTGCAGCTAAACATTAGCTTCATGTGAAGATTTGCTGAGCAGTGAAAGATAAAGCAGGCTGGAGAGAGGAGAACAGAGCCAGGGAATGCTATTTCTGTGATGTCAAAAGAGCACCAGATTTTACTGTTATCTCTGATGAAAAGCTGAAGGGCAAGGTGAGAAAATGGAGATTTGTTAGCATTGATCATAGTTCCTCCCTGGCTGAACTCACGAAACAGCAATGGCCAGGGAAAAGAGAATTCTGAGTGGCATTCAGCTGTATATTTAAGCATGAATCATCCTCTATCTAGCTCCGTCTATTGCAGTCTCTTTTTTTTTTTTTTAAATGTAGTTGAATTTTCATGAAGGAATATATGAACTTTGGCTACAACAGATGTCATCTTGGAGAGCATTTTTTTTTAATATCTGACTGTGTCCCCAGTATAATAGGCAATATTGGGCTTTCATCTTTCACCACTACTAGCTATAAAATCCAGAGCAGATGATCATTAGCATGCATTACTTAAGAGAGGTACAGCACTCAGTGAGTCAGAGTACAGACCAAGAATTAATTGTTGAAGAAATTAAAAAATGATCCATTGAAGAACAGACACGTTTGAGAATATTGGAGTCTGTGCAGACTCCAAAGAGCCAGTGCACAGTGAAGATAGCTGTGGTAATGTGTTCCCCTAAGGCTTCCCTGAAGGGATGCAGGGAGAATTTGATGGGAATGCAGTGGCCAGTGGGAACATGGCCAGGGTCTGCAAGTGAAGTTCTGGCAACAGGCTGCAATGGCTGTATGGAGGGTGAGGCTGGATGGTGGGAGCTTCCAGCTCCAGGCTTGAATTTCTGTAGGAAAAGGAGCCACTCACTGAGCTGAAAGCGGTCAAGGTGGCTGCTGGAGAGGGGAGCAAGAGCTGGCCAGAGTGCAGGTTGCTGGAGGCATCTTTTAGCAGGCTGCTGGGGAGCGGGCTTCAGTTTTCACAGCCCACCAGCGTGGGCTGAACCACGTGCAACAGGGCAGTGGATGGTGGGATGTGCATGCTTAGAGACACGTGGAGAAGTGCTGAAGAGGCCATGCTCTGTGGCAGCACCCTCAGCCAGCGCCTAACACCCGAGGCTGCGGCTGAAACAGAGCCTTTTAGTAGCTCCCTGCACAACTGCCCTGCTGAGCTTTCCTTCAAAACATTTAAATCTCTCCTGAACAACTGTCTTGGTGGCAGAGCCTAACCTCTGCCACACTTTCTGGATGCTGGGAGTTCTTTGTTGCTATTATTATTCACCCTGCCCTTTATGCAATGCCAACACTGCTGCTGATTTATCTGCTGCATTTCAGGGCCTTTTTCAAGACCCCAGTTTCCCATGAGAATATTTCTCACTGATTTACATGGGCCGTAGTGGCTCAGGCCATTAGGGACAGAAATGGCCTCACAACTGGCCTCAGGCTGCAGGCTGTGTAGTGAGCTGTGCTGTAAAATATTTGTGAAAGAGCTGCCCCAGAGCTCTGGCTTTTCGAGGGAAGAAGGAGAGGTCCAGCCAAGGCAGTACTCTTCACCCGGAGTACTTGTAGGGTCCAGGCGGCCAGGATTTCTTACCACTTTCTTTGATTAGATCATCACTTTGTAAATAAATTCTTTTTGACAACTGATCATCATTTTCTTCTGCTAATTTCCCACAAATTTCTCCCAGCTCTCTCCTGTACTGCATCATGCATCTGCTCTCCAGATTATGCTTTCCAGCTAAGTTCCTGTTGCTTTCATGCCTTTTGTAGCTTGGGCAAGTCACAAAAAGCAACCCAGAGCAAAACTATCTGAAATCAGACTAATTTAAAAGCTCAGATTCTGCCATCTTGTGCTCATACCCAACAAAAGGTCCCCCCTGAAGCCCATTCATCAGTGGAATTGCCTGGAGGGTGCTGTGCCTGGAGCAGAGCAGAGGTAATGCACCAGGACAATGCCCTTCGGCTGACTCTGTGGTTGCCTCTGCTCAGCAGACTCTCCTCTGCTTTACTCAGAGTCCTGGGGTGAAAACTTTTCCCTTTTTGTTTACTAGATTGGCTCTAGGAGATGCACATAGGTAAGAATGACAACTGGGAAGATGGAAATTGATTTGGTGTATATGTGTCCTGCTCTCAGAAAGCAGAGGAGTGCTGCACATTGTGTTCACCCCATTAACTAAGACTACAAGAAGATTATTTTTCTTCCGTGGACTTGGTCAAGTACAAGACTCCATAAATGCCCCACTGACTCCTGACCAAGGGTGGATAATGGATTGCCCTTGAGCTCTTGCCAATGGGGCAGGGAGATGTAGGGCTTGAGAAGATGCTTTCTCTGTTGTCAGTGCCAGTAGTGATTGTTTCTCTGATCTGGAAGTCTAAGTTGCCAGTTTGGATGCCCCTGTTAGAAAGCCATAATTTTTAGAGACAAGGTTGGCCCTGCCTTAAAACCAAACAGGAGTCTTAAAAAAAACCTCTCAAATTGTTTCCCTCAGACAAACCACAAACTAGGCACTTCTACAAATGAAGGCTTTCATTCATTTGTCACACTGAGACTCAATGACTAAGTACAGCAGCAGAAGTAGGGAGTTAAATAGTGGACTATTTACCAGTTATCGCTTCCACAGACTATAATTAGTTAACCTTTTTATAGCCTTTCTAAAAGGTTCCTGCCTTGTTTCTGCCTTCTGCCTCCTGGCCACAGGTCTCTGCCCTCTCAGTTGTGCCAGAGACTAATCGGTGGTCTTTTTATGGCCTGTCTCTAACAGAAGGGACAAAAAACTCCCGTTGTGGGTTTGTGGGAAAGGATGATGTCTGGCAGTTACTATTTGTGCCTAATGCATTACTGCCTGAGCAGCATTTACAAAGGTAACAGCCCTGTTTGAAGTTAAAGCAGGGGTGCAGCTAAGAGTGACGAAAGTCCTGTCATTAGACCAAGTATATTAAGAAGTTGGCATCAATTTAATTGTCTCTTGGTGGCACAAAAGACCTAGTGCTGAGAGACAAGAAGAGCTGTCGTATATTACTTTACTGATGATAAGCTCTGATTTACTCTTTTAGTTAGCAGTTGGCAAAAGAAGGTCTGTTGTGCCATTCAGAGAATGTATGGAGGCTTCGGTACCTGCCCAGGTTGGTCCTACGGGATGAGTAGAGGGTCTGATCCTCCCCCTTAATCAGACTCACGCAAGATTTCCCTTCCCATCTCAGTAGTTTGGGTGTCCGTGCCATTTCCCTGCCCCTTGCTATTGCAGCTCTTCTCTAACATGTGAACAAAAGGGAGATTCACACTCCCAGAGAGGTGAATGGAGTTGGGACCATCAGCTGGAGACCCTCAAATCCTTTTGGAAGGTCTCCAGCCAATGGTCCCAGCACTGTTGTGGGACAGAAGTTCAAAAGCTGCATCTAGGCTGGGAGGGGTTGAGCACCCTGCTCCATGCCTGTGGTATTTGCCTTACAAAATAGTACAGATGTGGGTTGTTTTCTTCTACTAACTAGAAGAATAGTTTTAAAGCTATGTGTCACTCTCACGGTTCGCTTTTAAGAGACAGTGCTTATTTTTAGAAGAAATTACTCACAAACAGTAGGTTTTCCTGGTCATATCCGCTGATAGAAATGTCTGTATTGCAGATGGCAGCATGTCTAATCCTCACGAGACAAATTTATTGGAACCGAACAGAAGACAAAGTGTGACTATCACAGCATCATTTAAGTAACTGTGCCTGTTTAGCAGAAAATTAGTCAGAAATACAAAACAATTATTTTAGAAAGCAATGTCTTGGACATCCATTTTAAGTTGCACATAAACAGCTCAATCTTTCTCAAGCTAGTTGTGGCTGCAGAAGCAAAATCGGGTAATGCAAACATTGTTCTGAACTGGGAATTACTGAGCAAGTTGCTCACTAATCACAGAGATGTTTCTTCACTGGCACAGCTAGATGCCCTCTGGTTTCTTTCCCTTCTTGAATCACTGTAGTAGGGGAACAAAATAAGAGCTGTTACTTTTTGGGGGAATTACTAGCTTAGAACTAGCTTGCAAGCCATCAGAAGAACAGGGTCTTGAAGGGTCTCCTGTCAATTTTCTGCTTGTTCAATCTGAGTGGACCACCTATGAGATTTCATAGATGGGCAATCAACCAGAGAGAAACACTACAGCTCTAATAGGACATGCTTATTAGTGAAAGGCAACACTTGATGAACAAAAGTCTTTCAGATTAGCCTTTGCCATGTAAGGATATTGTAGAAAAAAAATATTGTACAAACAAGTTGAGAAAAATAAGTAACAGAGAAATAAAACTGAGGTTTTGACTATCCTGAGAGATCAGGACTATAATGCCAGTGTAAAAGGCTTTTGTATTTACCTTTTAATATTGCTTGATAACTACAAACTCATGAAGAGTAGGAACCAGGAGTCCCCAAGCATGACCAGTGCAGTTGAAAACAAAGCATTAGCCCAGGTGATTCATTTCAACGTGATCTGCTTTTCAGTGGAAGATATGTGGGGAGAATTTATTAATACAATGAAAAGGGAAAAATTATTAAATTATATCTGAGGTAGATATTCTTCATATCTCTAAAAAGACTCAATCCTAAGGTGATTCTAGAATATGGACAAAGCCCATGAGCAAAGAATAATAAAACTCACTAATTTTTTTTGCCTCTCTTCTTCCTTTTTTTTCTCTCCATCTGCTCTTCCCACCCTCCCTCACTGTTCAAGTCTAAAGAAAAATAATCTGCATACACTGATAAAAGCGAGGTCAAAACAGAAGCCCCAAAACTCTGCAGGAGGCACTGAGACCTTTTGCCTTACAGAGCTCAGCACGGGGTGAAGAAGGGAAAGCTTCACTTCTTTTCCTGTCTCCATTTCAGCAGGCTGGGCATCTGCCCTTTTAATCCAGCCTTCAACTAGTGGAAGGAGTTCGAGACATCTGTTCCTTAGTTTCCTCTGCTCTGTATCATTTCCCATCCTGGAAAGCAAGAGGTGTTGGGATACCACAGGCGAGCAGGACTACTCCCAGTACATACAAGATAAATATTAAAAACTTTTGGCAGTGCAATCTGCCAGCAGAGGAAATAAAACTAATATATATTTATGCAAATCAGTATATTCAGCACAGATAATACATGACCCAAAGACTCTGTTGGCTTTTTTAGGCTTAGTGTAGGTGGGTGGAAGGTTCCTCTGTGGCTGCAGTACTGGGAGAGAAGGGAGGTAGGATGGACCAAACACAGTGGATGAATCACTGGACCACGGCCCTCAGGAAAACCAGACATCTCAGGGCTACGGAATGCAGAGGTGCCCTGCTTGTGCATGGGATAGAAGCTGCTATCATTTCTGTTATCTTGTCTGATAAAGGAGATAAGCACCGTCTTTACAACTTTTTATAATTATTCATATTGTGAGTTACTGAACAGCAACTGAGGCCATGTGGAATATGAGGCTGAAGTTATTGCACCTTTCTCTGCAAAATAGTTTCAACATCCCTCATACCGTTTGAGTTATGTCCTCCGTCACTGCAGTGAATTGCAGACGTTTGTAGATGTCTCCCTGTGTACATCTGTGCTTATATTTGTTTATATAATCGAACCATCTTCAGAAGAATTGCTGGTGTTCAGCAGTTCTGGCTATGGGCGCAGACTTGGAGGCTGGTGAATCTAAGTCAGGAGAAGAACTCATTTTTTTAAGCATGAGTCTCTCTTCTTGATGTTTTCTATCATCAGGATATCTCACATTTTAACATGCTATATTCTCTGTGGGGTGAAGGCTGGGCAAGGGGACATATGACAGTAATCCCTTGGTGCCTGAGCAAACCACAGCCCGCAGCCAGGAATGCGAAGGATGTCTCTGTTTGGCATGCCAGCTTTCCTGAAACAGGAATATTAAGTCAACAAATCACTAGCTCTGAAGGCATGCTGTCGGCTTGCACCTGTAGTACTAGTCCAGCCACTTCAACAGAAAATATTCCATCCAAGTCTTCTGTGTTGCATACATGGAAAAGAATCTCTTCTGACCAATGCAATTCATCACCATTAGAAAGAATATGTATTAAATCATATCTGGATATGAGCACCGACCGCGAAGCTCTTTATAAAACTCTTCTTTGTGACAAAAAGAGCAAATGACCTCTTTCCAGTCTCTCGTATTGTTCTAGACTTTCCCCCTGTCTCTTTCCCAGGCATTCATTCATCCTCCAAAAGAGTTGGGTTTATTCAGCATTGCCTCCACTGACACACGCAGAAGTATGTGGCAGGCAAGTTTTTGGAAAGAATTCCTCAATTTTAGTAAAAGTTAGTGAAAAGAAGGGGGAATGCGTTTTCATACATTACTACCAATCTCAGAGAAGACAGAAATCATTTTTGTTTCACCCGCATCGAGCTCTTCCCCAAGCAATAGAGGAAGAGCTTCCACACATGACAGATCTGTTTCCACATTCTTGCAGTCATTTGAAATTAAGGTCCCCTCTTTACTTTCCAAAAGGCAGAAATATACCAACGTGTTGATGTGTATGGAGACTATTTTCTTTGCCAGACCAGATCTACATATAGGCAGAGCAGACTGCTTTCCCGCAGCCTCACCTCCACGGCCTCTGCCAAGTCTCATCCGTAGTGGGAAGAGCTGCATTTTGTCTGCCCTGCCGAGAAGCCTCATGCTCCCCCTTCACATTTCCTGTGGAAATGGTGAACTCAAACCATGGCACTTCCGAGGCCAGAGTCTCTCACTGCCTTACAAGGCAGTCTTTCTGGAGGAATAGCAGCTCAGCTGGTCCACAGGTTACCTTACTATCTGTTAATCATCCATGCTTAAATTCCCCTGGCAGTTTGCATCACTGTGTTGACAGTCTCTGGAAATGAAACCTTTAGTGTCAAAGCAGCCCTGAACAACCCTCCGCACACCTCTGGTGAGTGAATCTGAGTGTTTAGCAAGAGAAGTGACTGCAGAGTTTTCCTCTGACTCCCGAGCGCCAACTGCTAGTGCAAAAATTCAATAGGCAGCAAAAAAGACCAACAACTAATGCCACACATAGTTGCCATAAGGATAATAGCTGGCATTTGAGTCTCATTGGCCAGTTAAGGATAGCATCAACGATGCCAGAGAAGTTGCCATACCAGGCTCGGGATTTAGAAGTGAGATTAGAGGCAGCTGTTCCTTTATCAGTGTAAAGATGAAAGCTCAGGGTATAAAAATAAAATGCAACTGATCATCATTTTCCTCAGAGGCCATACGTAGTCAGCTTCAGCAGCGGCTCTGGCCTCAAGCAGCAGTGGCAGCATCAGTGGTGTGGCCACGTGGCCTTTGTGGAGGGCGCTTGGGAGTGCATCCCGCAGCCTTGTGCGGTGGCTGCTGGCATCTTCAGGGGGACGTCTTGGTCACCACTGCTTTGCAGCTCCCTGGAGGGATGTATGCCAGGGGGAAGGCTGCCCCTACAGAAAGGCTTTGTTTGGAAGAGCTTTGCTATGGAATAAACAACCGTGAACAATGTTTGGAGCTGGGACTTACAATAGTAAGCTGCACCTACCTTTGTTTTAATCTCACAGCATCATTTTCCTGTAGTGAAAAGCATCCATGTAACTTGCAGGCTGGGGAGAAGCATCTTTCACCATCCTTCCAGGTTCCTGGTCAGAGGTGAACAGAGCGGGGCTGAACTGCTCCACGCCTGAGGTGATCTCACCCGAGTCCTCAGCGCTGGGGGACAGCCACCACGGAAATGCTGAAAATTGTGCATTATGGGCCAGGGCAGACATGGCCTTTCCTACAAAAGAAAAAATGTAATGAACTGTCACAATGCAAACAGAAATTGAACTATTAAAAACCAGCTGATCCTAATATGCCTTCATCTGGGTAAGCTGTTTTCTTTAGGGCATAATAAATCATAACTGTTTCTACAAGCTGTCTGTGTATGAGGAGATGAGAACAGAATACAAAACTCAGAAGAAAAATTTCAAAACCTTAATTCCAAGGAAAGGTACTCTTAAATGCTGCTTATAATTTCTGCAGTATTTTATTAAACATTTATTAACATGCCACTTGTTTAGAAAAATCAGATTATTCAAACCAACATAGCATAAAACATTGTCTTCAATGAAAAATGTTCTCCCTCTGTGAATGTATCAGATCACCACCATCAAGTTGTACAGTGAAGCATTTATTGTTGGCCCTCAATGTTTGAAATGTTGAGTTACATGTACCCTCTTAAGTCCTCCCATTATGCTATATCACCGTACTTTTTTCATCAGCAGATACCGCTGTTAATCATACAAAACAGTGTGCTGATATAATGCATTCTCCAAATGTAGAGATGAAGCCAGAAATACTATGAATATCTGAAAGGAATCATCTTCGGGAAGGGACCAAGCAATGAAAATCTTCATTCCCCAGAGTGATTGCCTCAGAATGTTTCGAGCCCCTCAAAAGTGTGGACTTTAATGACACCTTCCTAAACTACCGATGCCTGGTTTGTTTTATGTACAATCTGCTCATCTGCCTTGAGAATGTATCAGCACTAGTCAGAAGTCATAAATATTTCACTGTGTAACTGGGAAGTGCTGGTTTTTCAGAAAACTCAATAAATGGTTACAGATTTCTAGGTAATTGACTTTCTTTTAGCTGGCACTTAAGTAATATATTAAAGCAAAAATGGCAGAATTGTGTCAGGTAATTAAGAGAACGATACTTAAATCCTCATTTTGGTTCAGTTCTTATGCTGGTCTTCATTTACTTCACTTCTTCTGAAAAATCTTCAAATGTTTAGTTCCTGGTTTTAACAATATGTGAACTGACATGGCTGAAGTTATATTATTTGATCATTCTGTAAAGCTCTGTAGCCCTCTGCTCTGCCATTGTTGGACAGCTGCACAAAAACCTCAAGTACTTTCCATAAAATACGAGGAAGCTTTGTGCAGTGTGTGTTAATCTCTGGTCTGAACATCAGAACAACCAGGGAATCAAGCAGAAAACAAAACAAAAATGTCCAGAGTGAGGAATCTCAGTCACTTAATTCGTCATAGACTCTTTCTTGCTCATAAAATAGATTTAGCAGAGTGTCTCGATATGTAAAATATACATGAAAGAAAAGTCTTTTAGCGGGATCAGCAATTGCAATTGTCCTCATTTACTCACTGCTTTCAACTAGTTAAAAAATTGCAGGCAGAAGAACAGGGCTGTTACCAGAGCACCAGCAGGTCTGCTGCACTCTTTGGCCATGACAATAACTGTGTTGTGTCCTGGGTGAGGTATCATACCAAGAAACGAGGGATCAAAACGTGCCTTCCATTACTTTGGTCCCTGCCCAATTCAATGACCTTGTGCAGTTTAAAGAGAGTCAAAATCTATTTGCTTTGAATGCACAGCATGGACAAAAAAAATGTACTATAAACCAGCTGGACTCCCCAGGTTTGATTGCCACTTGCATATTTATGCAAATCATCCTGATGATTTCTGTGGAAGTGACACAAAGTAGAAAGGTTTCCTACAGTTCATCTTGTAGGGAGGGGGGCTCTTGTCTAATCACCACGAATAGGTGAAGATACCAAGGCATTTGCTGACAGTGGGGCACATAATCTTTCCCACTGGACTGTGCCTGTCCTAATCAGTGCGTGCTTGCTCTCTCTCTGCAGAAAATGGTCTTCCCTGTGCTAAATGGCACATTTAACACCGACACTCGTCCGGAGCCTGGGGAATGTCATCTGTATGCTCTGCCTCAGTTCCTTTCCTGCTAGGTAGGCCTGTACATGTGATCAAGACTATGCCTCTTAAAATAGCATGCTGGAGACTGTGCTGCTCGGCGCTCTCCAAATGTTAGCGAATTGTCGCAGCAGCCCAGAACAGCACACGCCTGGGACCTGCGCTCTGCACTGATTAGGAATTCACACACGTGGGGAAGAGTGTGGGGAAGAAGGACAAGAAGAGACAGTGATAAAGAAAAAGAAGATCAAATCAGACACACAAACAGGGAGAGACCAACCAGTAGATAGAGTAAGGACTGGCAGGGATGAAGGCAGTGGCTCCCAGAGGATGCACGAGTGTTACAAGCTGGAGGACAAGAGACAAAGGGTTTGATTTCTCCTTGCTTGCACCAGCTACTGCTGCAGTGTGATGCTCCTGCTGGTGCCAATGCACATGGTGGACACTGAAGAAAAACACCAGGAGACAAGAAGACCAGCCTCTTCAGAGATGACAGCACACTCTCCAACCCAAGAGAGGACCTCCAAGAAAAATGATGGCTTTCAGTGAGAAACACATAGGTCAGGCTGCAGGAAGAAACCAGGAAAAATGACAAATGCATCTGCAGAGCCCCCATGGGAGTCAAACACACAGAGCCATGGCCAGTCACCTACCTTCATGCTCTGCCTTCCCATATGGGCAGAGAGCCACCTATAAAGCCCTCAGACACGACGCTTTGAGTGTGCATCCCTTCTGGTCTTAGGAACGAGGATGAACACACCTTGCAGGCTTTGTTCAGCCCAGGTTTAAGGCTGAAGTGTCTCGAGACCAGACTTGCTAAATGTCCCACAACTCTCAGATTTCCTGCTCATCCATTCCATACTCACCACAGAATGTTCAAAGCATCTTGTTTGAGAAGCTTTTCTCATCTGCCTTGTCAAAGATGTGCTACACACACATGTAACATCACACATTGGCATAACTAGAGTCTCACTAATAAATATTAGTTAGGCATGTATTTAATATTGAAAGGGGCATAACCACCAGCTTCAGTCCACTTCTGTCACATAATATTTGGACTTTTGTGTTCTTGAAAACCATGATCACCAAACTCCCATTATCTTTCAACTGAGTAAGCCATCATTTTGTTCAGGTGCAGGCAGTAGAGTACCTGATGAAGATGTCTGTGTTTTGAAGGAGTTAGATCTTGAATTTGTGTCTAGAAGATAAAAGAGGCCTGAACACCTATAAGTTCTCCCCTAAAATCAAACTTTGAGAAGCACTTGTCAATTTTGCTTTATTAGAGTGTTTTGCAAGAGTGAAATTAAGCTGCATAAGCATGATGGAGCAGGGAAGTTCTGCCTCACTGAAGAACTCCCCCACGCACCTGTTCTTGTAGAAACGGAAAGAAAACTCTTTTATAAGAGATGAAATACGAATCTGAAGCATGACATCATCAGAAGTATCTTGCTCGGTCTCATAAGCTATGAGCAGGTTACGGTTACCTAGCAACTCCTGCAAGCAGCTCCCTTCAGTGGCAAAGCATTTGGGTTTAAGTGGCAGACGTGTACCTGGCTCTAACGCTCTGCTCTATTCATCAGCAGAACCCGGTGTTCAGTGGCAGAAATGAAAAAAGCTGGGAATATTATTAAAGACCTCCACTGCAGCCTCCAAAGTGAACCTCTTTGGGGGCCCGCTCTGTTGGGGTACTGCATGGTAGATGGCAGGCTTTTTCTCCAACAGAGTCCACTCTGAAAGGCAAGCTAGGACAATGCTGGTGAGACAAACAGGTAAGCAAGAAAGTACAGTGAGTGTCTCATAGATCTGCAAGGGTTGCTTTTAGATGGCACTGGATGCTGAGGTCCATAAATTTCCCTCTGCATCTCCGTATTGATCCTAATCGCGAATGTCCAGCTAATGCATGGGTTGCAGAAGGGCAGCTGGCTTTAATTGGAAGGCACCAAGCATGGAGGAATTGACAATCTCCCACGTTCTGCAGCAGAGCATCTGCAAGCTTCCCTGGGAGTGACTGCGCAGTCTCCAGGAAAAACAGTGCAGAAAAGCCTGACCAAACCAGCTACCAGCATAACCTCTCCATAGACTTCAAAGCCATTGCCACTGACTCGGTCAGGTGAATGATATATTTATTTGTCTTCACATTTGCAAAGAAGAACTGCAACTCTGCTTGCCTTTTTTTTGGCACATCCTGAACCATTCACACAGTCAGGATTTCACCCAGATTTGCCACATACTTTGGCATCTGCGGAGAAATGAGACGCCTCCCAACTCTACATGTCAGTGTCCAAACTGTCTCATTTATGGAGGAGCTCAGAGACAGCCAAAGTCTGCAGCAGATAAGGGGTGAACTGATAGCAGTCTGTACTGAGTAGCTGAGGAAACACAAATTGCGTGAGCACGATGTAATGCAATATATGATATTTGTAATCTCATCAGGCTTTTCATGCCTTCAACTGCTTCCTCTTCAGATTGTCATAGATTTATGTCTACACGACAATCACAGCTTCTATTTAATGTGAAGGTGCTTTTCATTTTTCGTGTTGAAACACTGCAATTCTAGGAAATTCATCTATCACTTAGGTGTCTAGCCCTTTTGATGGACTGTTCTCAGTCAATTCTTTCATTAAAAAAGAGGTGAGCCGTGATGTTCCTTCTCACAGTATTTTCGTCACGCTCTTCTCTACTGCAGGCCTGTCCTATTACAGGATATTGCAGTCTTGATTAAGATAGGGCCTGTGATGGGATGATAAATACAGATGTAGATGAACTCCCCAGAGCAGGGCAGAGCAGCACGGAAGAGGACCCCTGTGTGTGGTGGTCCAGGCCCACTGAGGGCACCTGCTGACACCCTTCCTGCATGCCCACAGCTCTCTGGGGACCACCTGTGGCCGGCATACATGGGTGTGCCTCCCCGTATGAGGAGGGCTTTTTTGTTTTGCAGCAGTACCTGCATAAAGATAAGCTGTATTGTTACAGGACTCTGATGGAGGAGTTTGGAGTCATACAAAAGAGGTGGATAAAGAGGAAGGAAACCATCCCCTGACCATGAAACCCAGCAGATTGGGTTTGTATTTCACCACAGCCAGATCACAGCTGCATTGCTTCTATTTCAATGTCGTTCTTTGGGGAGGGGGGTGGAAGTAAGGGGGGAGGGATTTGCTCTGCATCTACAGATGTTACTCCTCTGTCTACTGCTGTGGCATTACTGTATCTGAAAAAAACTTAGCCCCCTAAAAAATGTTACACAGGTTTATATGAGCAGTCTGAGGCCCAGGAGCAAGGTGAGCTGTTCATGATTATAGTGGCTAACATTTACCAGTTTTCTTCTCATTAGTATCTTCAAAGGTCAAAATGCAGGACCTGATGTCAAGGAGCAGGTGAACAGTCCACCTGTTACCATGCCACTGCTTCTTCCATTCACCAAGACCACAGAGGAATATGATGAAAAATCAAATAGTAAACAGAGAAGGGAGACTGCTTCTTATCCTTATGCTAGTAACTTCTTTAAAGACACAGAAGCGTATAACCTTACATTAGACAGGATAGAGAAAATATTAAATGAATACTTTAATAATTTATACAAATGTCTAATCCTTTTTATAGCCTAACTAAGTTCTTGGCTTCAGTGGTTATTGTAGGAGGTTAACTGTACTCTCTATAAAATTGACAACTTTTTATCAGATTTCAATTTGCTGCCTTTAAGTTAACATCTTGTTCTTGTGTTATATGAAAGACTGAAGAGCAGTACCCATTTTAACTTCTCCATGACGTGCATGGGGAGTGGGGAATACAACTCTGTCACGTCCTTCTTATCCATGCCCTCTCCAGATTCAGTGTTGCTAATTGTTCCAGCCTGTTTTCCTGCAAACACTATTCCTGTGCACCAAGGCAGTCTTTCAAGATACCAGCTTCTCTTTTGTCTATCATGGTTCTTTCAGTGTGGTGGTCAGAGCTGCAGGGCACTGAGGGAGGACATGCCATTTGAGACTCGCAGTTTAATGCCATTGGGTTGTCTAGTTCTGCTCAGCTGTCTCGGGGAGGACTGACTTCACCTGGTGACACTGCAAAAAATTTTGCTTCATCGATGAGCCCATGGCTGGGTTCCCTAGCAAAGAAAACTGTCAAAATGAATGCTGCTGTCCTGTCTACAGCCTTCAGCAATCCTAGAGAGGAAAGGGACTGATTGTTCTTTAGCCTTCCCTTTTTCTTCTCAACAAACTGTTAGGAAAGAGTAGGAGCTGCTAGAGAGATAACAAGAATAACAAAAATCCCTGCAGTGCAAGATGTGTGGAGGCTCGGAGAGTCGTGGTACCATCTGTGCCTGTCTATTTACAGCCAGAACAACTAACGCCCAACTAATGGTGAAGAGAAGCGGAGCATCATGTCATGGAGACAGCTCTCTAATCTTGCATAAAAGCAGCTTTCTGAAAAGCCTGAAGTGTTCAGATGGAGAGAGGAACTGTCACAATTTACGCTTAGGAGGGTTTATTTACGGAATGGTGGAAACATCTCTCTGTTTCAGCCACGTCCTTTGAACGATCTTCAGCTGAGACTCCCAGGCAAGTTTGGTCAGAGCTTTTTCAGCAACACAAAGTTTACTACACACAAAACATGGCATTACAGATAGATCCGTGGTTACAGCAAAAGATCGGTAATGAGGGGAAAAGCAAGTAAGCTGCAAAAGCAGTCTACTTGTTTTGATTAAAAAAAAAGATTTTTGTATTTGGTACAGCTGCTGTGCGAAAAGAATAGGTAGTAGTTGAAGGGCATGAACGAGCTCTTCCCTTCATACTTTTCAGTGAAAATATGTTTTGAAAACATATATGTTTAGGCTGAAATTTTAAAAAATCATCTTTGAAATATAAGGAAAACACAGAGTTAAATCCACTGTATTTGCCTCTGTGGAGTTGTCCTCAGGGATAATTTTAGACCCTGTGAATCAATTTGCCTCCAGCAGGGATAAGAGGTTGCACTGGAAGAAACTATTGTTGAGGTGAAATGATTTCAGGCAATTATCCACCTAATGAACAGAGCTGGACGCACAGGGAAGGGGCAGGGATATAGTATATTCTGAAGCAGGAGACACACCCAGGGCAAGGAGAACCTGGGGACCAGGGAAAGTCCAAGATGAAGCAAGTAAAAGGTAGAAAGGATGGAAAAAGCATTTGGACCTGGGAAGTTCCTGGACAAGGGTTGAAAAGTTCTACATCTATAGTTAAAAAAAAAAACTGCGTAGAAAACCAAATTAGGTTTCACTCAAACCTCAGCTTCAGAGGAACTGGTACATGTAAAGAAGTCTCTAAAAATCGAGGACTTTTTTTTGATTCATAAAATGTATAGGTTTAAGTGCTCAGCTTCTGCCATTTGAAATTTTAGATGCTAATGATAAAAATTCACCTCAGTAATGTCTGAAGTGATAAACACTAACAGAAAGTGTGCTAAATTTGCTTGCTGTTCTGTCTCCATTGACTTCAGTGGAGCAGGGAATTACTCTCTCTGTCCCTTTATGTATTTTTTTATTTATTTACTTATTTCGGAAAAGGTATCTAGACCTCTAAACACTCATGAAAGTATAATAAGAAAGCAATAAAACCCACAATACAATAGAAGAACAAATTGTCACAACTAAGACTGGGTACACTCAAATATAGTCACACCCCAGCGGATATAGGGAGTATGCCATTAGCATCATCTTATCAAAAGTTCTGGAAGAAAAGATGAGCTTTTCAGTATTATGCTTGCTCACAGAAACAAGCTCCTGCAAGAGGCTGGTTGTTTTCCCTTCTGACTGTCAAGTTTCAAGCGATGAAGGAAATATAACTCATTTTGCTGATAGATTGTGAGGCTATAGAAACATTCTGTGACCATCCAAACTGCTGCCTCGAAACATCTCTGGAGACTTCCACCAGCCTCTCAGTACTCTAATATGTACAGCTCGAACCTTCTAATTAACAAAAGTGCCTCTGAAGATTGTACCACCAAACAGATGCAAATTACTCCTCTAATTTCTTTCTTCATTACATTCCTTGTTTCCTTTGATGCTGTAAAGCCTTTTTCTCCCCATGGTAACACACTAGCAAGGGTTGATAACATCTTGAAAGTAATTGCTAACATTTGAAATTTTATTTTTCAGCTTTAGTCTTGTAGGGACTTTTCTTTCACCATGTCTGGTTTTTCTTCCTACTCCTTCTTCGGCTTTCTCCAATCCTCAAAGAACTGATTCCCCTTTTCTCTGGAATTCCAGGACTCTTTGCTCTTGTTCTTTGCTTCCCCCCACTCCTGCTTTCTTTTTTTCTTTTTCCCCCCCTCTTTTTGACCAACTATGGCAAATAGTTATCAGACCAAATTATGACGTTTTAAATGGGGGAATGACACCAAATTTAGTGGAGTTGAAACATTGCTACACGGTTTCATTCTGTATTTTTTGTGAGGAGTTTATGCCCAGCTTGTCTGTGATATTTTAGGCAACAAATTCCCTTTGACATCAGAGTTGCCTAAAGACCTTTGGCAAAGTGAACCTCTGACATGCATGCCAATGCAACTTGCCTGCACCGATTAAGAAAATGTCTGTTTAGAAAAGGAATGGAAATAGAATGAAATACTCCAGCAGCTGGTAAAAAATAATTTTCTTTATATATATGATAAAGACATATACATCTCAATATATAAGTATGGCTATTACACACTCTTATCAAAACAATAAGATTTTTTAATCATTATATATGTCCTATAGTTATTCAGTAGCAACAACATTTTCATCTCTTACACTATTTTAAGCAAATGAAGCTCCTAATAATAGGAAAATGAAGACGTTTGGAATAATTTGGTTTTATGTGAGCTATGAAAAGATGTCCTTGACTATCCAATTGTCTGCTTTTTACATATTTGCATTCTTGGCAGAAATACATTTGGCATCCAGCGAATTTCCCTGCTTTTGGCATTTCTTGGTCGCTTCTCCTTTTGCAAGCCAAAGAAAACGACTGTAAGCACAGGAAAGTACTTAACACCTTCCATTTGTCAAAGTTCAAAATCAAGCTTGTTCCATAAAGCAAGCACAGGATGAACCACTGAGGCGTAGCTACGCAGATCCCACATGGGAGTGTGACCAGAGAAACTGAATGGCCTACCTGGGCTAGAGGGAAAGAATGTTTCAAATGCAGACACTCAAATAGTGCTATAATTTGTCTACGGAAGAGGTTGTGAAGACATTGCTTTGTTTAATGGACCAGAATATACCAAGGATATGTTATAAATTAAGTAACGCTAACTTGGGTTTCAGTGTACTGCCAAAAATAAGTATATCAAGTACTCTTAGAATGGAGAATAAAAATAAAAGCAGGACTTAATCTGATGGTAAAATGAGACATTACTGAATCCATCCAACTTAACAATTTAATCATTGAGTAAAAACAAACTAATTGGTAATGTACACTAAATAAGTGTTTATGCACACTACAGAGAGGTGAAGGCGGGAAGAGATGTCTTATTACAAGAATCAGCATTAAAAGCAGTATCTGGACTGCAGAACGTCATCACGAAATGTAATAGAGATCCATTCAATGTTCAGCAAATCACCTTAAATATTGGGTCATGCAAGTTTTCCCAAGTATAGTCATAAACATGTAATATGCTATGACCACAGATCTCTCTCTTTTGGAGAATTATAGGAAACTAGTTACCCTACAGCACTGAAATCACAAAAGAAGGTTTTCAACTCAGCATTGCCAGAGGAAATGGGTAGGCTAAAAATAATAACTCAGTCCTCCTTTCATTCTTCAGCCATCCCGTAAGAACTACATTGGGAGTGGGGGTAGGGGGTGGGTGTCATTAATACAGGGAAGTCTTTGTCTCAAGTTAGAAAACCGGAATAAGCTGCTTAACCCTTCTGCATAGTCATGGTGGACTTACTTCAAAGAGGTGTTCTTTAGGAAAATGGCCACTGTTTTCCTCCAACTGTGGCAGAAATGGCCACTTCACTAGGTAATGGAGGTGAGTCTGCTCACTGCAGACAGTGGGTCATTTTTCTTCTAAAGGAGAAATGCTCTGGCCATAAAATATACATACATATATACACACAGAAATTCATTTTGCAAACAGCTGTATCATTCCCAGCTGCCTGTCACCACATCTGTGTTGGAGGTTGCCACTGCACCAGCTCTGCCAGTGGAAGGGTCCTTGTGAATGCTTCAGCAAAAAAATGTTGGGGGGGTCACCTTGCTTTTAAGGATGAACATGAGCCATTAGTCACAGAGCAGATCAGACAGAGCTGACACAGCAGAGCAGTGGGCAAACGGATACCTCCAGGTGGTGGGCAGCTGCCAGCCCCAGAAGAGCCATGAGCAGAATCAATGCTGTCTTCAGGTGGCATCGTTGGAGCCAGGAGAGAACATGTGCCCAGACCCGTGGGCAGATATGGGTCTCCTTGACACAGAAAATGTCTGTGAGCTCCCTGTACAGTTGGCAGCATCTTGACCACCCAACAGTAATGACCCTGTTTGGAAAACTTCTCCAATTCAAACCTGGAGCATTTGTAGTCATTTGTTAAATCAAGCTGCCAAGTCTCTATGAATAGAGACAGAAAATTTGCATTCACCTCACCACTGTTTCTGAATAAAAAGGGGCAATATCTAGTATCATACGCCACTCAGAAAAGGCATGTCATCTACTTATTGACATGTTTTTTTCTAAACTAAGGTCTACCTACAGGGAACAGACAGCCTTTCATTGATTTCCCTATGCTTTTATGTTTTCCCTTCAACCAAAATCAATGTAAGTTTAGAGTCGATTCCCCCGGTTTTCTGTTTGCATTTTTTAAAATCCACTGTTGAATTACAATATGTGTTACCATGTAGGCTTCCGATTTACTAAACTATAAATAGAGAGATTTCCTTGCTGTGTCCTGTGTGGTTACTGTAACTACTTAAGGTTGCATGTTTGGTGGTGTTAATGGGAACTCTACAGGGTGATATAAATACACAACAGCAGAATCACAGTGTAGGAAAATCTAGATAAGCCCATCAAGAAATGCACAAATACAGGCATTAGATAAGATAAATCTAAATACAGAATTAGATTATTTCTTCATGTCTGGTTCTTCTGTCTTGTATCTGATGGGATACAAGCAGGAGTGTCCAACAGCAGATATGAATTTGTGCTTAGTATGCATATTGTTTCCCCCTCTGAAGAAAGGGATTAAAGTTTCGGAGTGGGTCTAAACAAAAACATCAATGAATGGAAATGAGAGCCTGAATTCATTAGCAGGTTTAGCATCAATGTTAGTATGGTGAAGACTGTCTTAGGTTTCACAAACTCTCCTAATATCCCAAGACCAAAAGGAGAGACTTCATAAAGCCATTTTGTTCATGAGATTCCTGCAGGCATTTTGATTACATTGATTACATGTGATTACAAATGTCTTTGATTACATCCCGTTATGAGCTTTACTTGAAGTTTCAGCTCCATAAGTACCCAAGTCTAAAAAATGGAAGTGAACTGATCACAGATGACACCTGCTGTTTACTCTCACTCTTTGAGTTTCGCTACTCATACTACTTTCAAATAACACACAATTAAATTTAGCCAGTAAAAATGGCACAGATGTAGTACAGGTTTTCCTTTAAAGATTTCCTTTTCTTAAAAGATCTTGCATAGAAATTCAGCTAGTCGTACCCGATGCTAGATTCTGATTAACAGAAATGTTCCCTGCTATCTATACATCTGGAGCTAAACTTCAGATGAGTGACCACACACAGATCTCTAATTCTTCCTGCTTATTGCCCGTACTGCATGTATCGGTGTATAGACATTTCAGGGAGGAACTCGAGCATCCTGGTTTCCCTGGCGGGGTGCAAGAGGATCTGCCATGTCCATGCCCACCCTTAAGGTTGTTGGTCTTTTGCTTCTCAGCTTGGGACACAGCGGAGGAGTATTTGTCCCTGCTCTGATTAGCCACTCTTAATCCCCAGCCAGACGGGATGGCTTGAGCATTGTGACTTTGCCCCCCACCCCCCGAGTCCTTCAGTTTAAAGCCCTCCACACCAGGTTGGCTAGCCTGCTGCCAAAGATCCCCTTGCCTCTTCTAGACAGGTGGGTCCCATCCCTCTCTTAACAGGTTATAGTCATTGAAGAAAGTCCCATTGTCATATAAACCAAAACCCTCACGATGGCACCAGCCACGAAGCCAAGAGTTGATACCTATAATGCGCCTGTTTCTAGCTGATCCCCTTCCTCCAAATGGTAAAATAGAGATGAAATAGGACACCAAAGCTTTTTGCTTTCACCCCCAGGGCTTTGAAATCTTGAGACCATATGTATTTTAAAAGCCCTTGGAAATCAGCTACGAGGTCTTTTATTTTCAGCAGGGAGAGAATTATACGCTGTTCTCTTCTTCCTCCTCTCATGCCAACAGCATGCCATAAGGATGCCTGCTGGTGCCACACCTGACTCAGAAATGGAGAAGATCTAGTCCAAGCATCTATAGTAACTGGCAACAGCGTCAGCTGGTTTACTTCTTACGTGTTCAGCCCCCTCAGTTTTCCCCTTCCTTTTCTGATTTCCTAGAAATGGGAAGCAGCCTCAGCTGCAGTTTACTGCCCACTGAAAGTCTGCAAGTCTCAGGCCCTGAATAACTTTCCTGACAGGCAAAGATACAGGAGGGTCTTCAGCTCCCCTGCCCTTTCCCCACATTTTCTCATATGACTGCTCTTGCAGCAGCAAAGTCATCAAAGAAAATGAGGCAACGGCAACTAATTTAGATTGTGTGAGTTGACTAGGAAGTTTAGCAGTGAGAAATAATTTGACAGGGGGAACAATTTGATTTGATTTAAAATTCTGCACTATAATGGGTTGTGTGGGGGTGATAATTACTCCTGAATGGTGGGGAAGTAGCCAAGCGAGGAGAGAAAGTCCAGCACAGCCACAGGTATTTGTTTTTCCCACGTCTCCTGTGAGGTGCTTGCAATGGAAGCCTGTTCAGCTGGCTGCAACTCACTGCTGCTTTGACAAGGAGGTCCTCTTGCAGACAGGACGGAGCGCACATCACACTGACTCTGCACACCACAACTGCACCTCTGCATTGCACCTCTGCATTTTCCATCCAGCTCTTGAAACATTCAGTGTATATTGACTAAATGCTACAATGCTCCTGATGTCTTTCTTTCAGCTTAAGAACTAAATAGTTGGAAAACAAAGCAAATAAGCTTGCCTTTCCAGCCAGCTCAAAATATTCTGCCATTTCTGGGAGAAATCCCCAGTCTGTACTAACCCCCAAGCTCCAAAATATAACAAATTAGCTCATGGTGAGCACTATTTTGAAGTGACTAGTTCATTAGCTCCTTGCCTAGGGCAAAGGATTGACGAGAGGAAGAAAAGATCCAGATATTTTCTGGATTCTTCCTTGGGATAAGTTACAACTTTAATTAAAAATGCTGCCTGGGAAGATGGCTGAAGTGCCAAGGCTCTGCTGGTGCCTGGAATGGAGAAGTCTCTCTCCTTGAAGGAGAGCTGTGCACATGCAGTCTGCATACTGCTTTCTCTGTCCTGATTTGGAACAGTCAACTGGAATTATGTTATTTATTTAGTTTAAGGAGAAATTAAAGATTGGGCCTCGAATTCAGAAAAAACTTACTGCTGAAAAACCAATGAGCACTCACTGTTTGTCAGCCACAGTGAGCATTTCAGGTGCTGAGAGAAGTGGTGCTGGTCTACAAGCAGCCCCTACATCACCAAGTGGCTGTTGGGCAAGGCTGCGAGACCGGGCTCTGCCCTTCTTCCCCTTCCCAGCATGTACATCCAACTCCACCTAAGTAGCCCTCTCCTGCTCCGCAGTGCCATTTGCAGCTGGAGCCAAGGCCTTGTGTTCACGTGCAGTCTAAACTGTTCCTTCGAGAGAGGTTGGCTACTGCAAAGGAAACACCAGGCTCTGGGATAAACAAGCCATTTTTGGAGATGGCACTTGTGCTGCAAGGAGCACCCAGTGATTTCATTTCAGTGCAACTGCCCACTCAAGTCATGTGCAATATATGTATTTTGTTAGTTTTTGTTGACTTGGGGATCATTTTCTTTGCTTATAATAAACATGGTATTTCTGGGTAGTGCAAGCATCCATCTGGGAATGGGGAATGGACAGCACAGTCCTGCTCACCTTGAGTGCCAGTTTAATTGAGCCAACAGCACTTTTACCCAAAAGACCCCTGAAGAAATTAAATAAATATATATGAGGCATTATATTATATTCCGTAGTCCCTCAAAAAGTTTTCGGTGATTCCTGTCCTAAATCTGCTTTGCTGCTATCATCTGTTTCTTCATAGATAATGCAGACAGTCACAACTCCTTTCTACTGGGGCAGGATTGCTGGGGACCTTCCAGGGCATTCAGGATGTGACACTGATTCTTAGATTGATTCCTTCTGCTAATGAATTTTGCTCCCCGTGGGCAGTAGTGATTATGTTTCTGATAAGAATTCTTATTGCATTGGTTCTTCCTTTGCCAAGGAATGTATGCATTAGTGGTCATAGATGTGCAGTGCTCACCTGCAAATCCCTTCACATCATGAGGAGGCCGCTGCGTTCACAAGACCTCCCATCCCTTGAGGCTTACTGGTTCCACATCTAGCAGAACATTACTATCACAGAAGGTCCCAAGGTTATTTCTGAAGCAAGATCAGTCCAACAGAGGTTTAAAAAAATAGGAACTAAAACGTTGAGTTCACTTCTCATGAGGTGTCGCAAATGAGTGCAGCATTGGGTTGTATTTGCTTGCTTGGTCTGACAAGGAAGCTGTATGTATTTACTCTGCTGGATCTTCNCAAGCTCAGGATCAGCACACTGTACTAAGCATGCTAGGAAGACACAAACTATGTGGCCTAAGGCCAAATCCAGGAGACATGGGTACTGGAGACTGCTCTCCTCTGTCACACATGCTTCTGTGTACTGATGATGGCTCCAGAACAGGCTATCTTCTGAAGGTCATCTCTGCAAGTAGATGACATATCTCTAGAGAAGCAACGGCGATATTAGGACTGGTAAATTCCTAACACAAGCATTAATGTTATACACTATAACCCAGTTATCAACAGTTCTGCTGTGTTGGGATATCTCAGAAAAACTGACTTGGCCTTCTTACAGATACTGACACAGCCTACTCCTTAATTGGGTCATTATTAGCAGTTTAGTGAAAATGCACTCAGTCACTCAGGTGGAAGTAGGTTACCTAGTATTTAGTGTTTAAATAATTACAAAATCACAAGTTCTTGACTGTAAATACAGAAGGTGCCACAGATTATAAAAGGGAAGAACGGGGGGAAATCTCAATTCAGTAAAATGTGACCTTCCAGGGACAGAACTCATCTTGCATCTTACTCAGTACAGTATTTCCACTTCATTTTCTGGCTTTTTACACTACTTAAGAAAAATAAATGGCATATACTCATATTTGAGGTATCAGGTTATCCACAAGAAGTTTTAAGCTAACAGAGTCTTTTATCAGGCACAGCTATTCCCGTGAACTATTGCTCCTTTCTGTTCTGTAAATCAACAGCAAGCAACTACAACATATTCTCTACCCTGTTTTTAAAACACAGACATAATTGATGCCATTTCCTTGAGACAACAAAGAGCGAAAATAAAAAGAAGCCAAAAATATGGAATTAGGTAAATTGTGTCAGGCTGCAAGTTTTAAAGCCTTGTAGTGTCCTGGGTCACTCAGCTAATAAATACTGGACTGGACCAAATTAGAGATAGGGAACTAATACAAAACTGAGCAAAGTTTGGGTTCAGATTCTCAAAGACACTTCATTCAGCCTCCAGAGTTCAATTGTGATAAGCTCAGCCAGGAAAGGGCTAACTGGCTGCAGTGTTACAGAGCAACATAAAAAGCTCTGTTCATAACAAGCCCATTGTATGATATGGACAGCTTTAATCTGATGTGGGACACAGATGACGCTGCAAAATGGTGGGAATAGAGTTCAGAAAAATTCAAGATTGAAGGGTCAAATTTCTTGCTTGGGATATGACTCCAATTTATGCCAAAACCCCTTTAAAGTGGTAAAGCTATAGGATATCAATAATAGACCACATAGCTTAAATTGTAGTTTGAATTGAATATTGAGGAGGAAAGTCAAGGAGCAGAGAGAAAAGTGTTCTTATTTTATGGGAACGCATTCATCCACTTCTCCATAATTGCTGCCTGCAAAGAGGCTCTTTGCCTTTCTGGTCAGACACCTGCTACTTTGCTGAGCAATACAGGTATTAAAGGCCCCTCTACACCTTCCCATCTATCTCCAACCTTTGAATAAAGCTTCATGTCACGACTTGCATTGAAAGTGGAATAAATACCACACAATAAAGTGTTCAAATGGTACATGTGAGTGACTGTAAAAGCAGTGTCATCATCTTTAAGCTATTAAACCCAGGAGGTTTGAAAAGGTACATTGAAGAATGCTACTTCTAGCTCTGCCATACCACATCAGTGCTTGCCCTTCATTCTCTGCACTGTTGAGGTAACAGTAGGCAAGATAAATCGGTTTTGGTTTGTCCATAGGATAATTACATGAGCCTTAGGTGAAGCATGCAGAAAATACCCATTTCATTTAATGATTTGTAAAGTGGTTAGATCCAGAAGAAATGGGACAGCATAGATCATGTTTCTGGATGACCTGGGCACCATTTTGCAGCCTCCACTGGGATAACAGCTCAGTTTCTGGTTGCATAATTCATTTTTATCATGCCCAGCTGCATGCAAAGGTTAAAAAAGCTATAATTAGTCTCCTTCTCTGTTCCCATCTCTGGCCCACACAAACCCTGTCTCTTATTCAACCTGTCACTGTTAGCAGTATTATCCAGGTCTTCTGAAAAGAGACAGCAATGAAAAAAATTATGATAATATAATTCAGAATGATCCTTCCTTTGTAGTTTGCACATTACTTTTGCAGATACACCTATTAATAACCTGTAGGAATCAGCTTCTATTTACATAGCACTTTTCTTCCCAAAGGGTCTCTGAGTGCTTTGCTAACCTTAGGGATCATTTAATTCTTTCCTGACAAGCAAGGCTCAGTTTCACCTTTATAGCAAACTTCAGGGAAAGGATGGGGAGAGAGGAATATTGAGCCCACCCACTCTGCAGAGCCTCCAGCTCCCAAAGTGGGGTGCTGGAGTCCAGCAGGTCTCCCGCCCTACGCAGGTATTGTTACCCCAGTGCCTGAGGCTCGCTTTGTCCTTCTCTCCCTGCTTCCCCTCTGGCTGCACAGAAGGAGCTCCAGCAACCAAGGAGGTTCACACTGCTCCTGTGTGGTGATGCTCCTAGTTCCCACTCCATCAACACTGAGCTCATCCTGAGCAACGTCTACGGTGTTAAATGAATTATTTATTCAATTTAATTAAGAAGTACTGGAAGCCTTTGAGAATGCTGGGGAGAGAAATCCTGCATGACTTACTGCTGCTTCTCTAGATTTTCTGGACTACAGGGGCACCTACAAGCACCACCAAGACTGGTTCTCATTGTGCTAGGTGCTGTAGTGGTATCCACTGAGTTGTAGATCAGTGTTATCCAGTTAAAGGACAAGAGGCAATAGGCACACACTGACATACAGTAAATGCCATTTAAATATGGGCCGTCAAATACTCACAGGTTGCCCAGAGAGGTTGTGGAGTCTCCATCCTCGGAGACATTCAGAACCTGACCAGACATAGCCCTGAACAACCTGCTCTAGTTGAACCCAGATTAGAGCAGGAGGGTTGGACAAAGTGGTCCAATGGTCCCTTCTAACTCACGCTGTTCTATGCGTCTGTACTCTTATGTAGAGCAAAATGCAGGACATATTCCCAGGTGTTTGCAGCCACAGGCTGAAGTTGGAGGAAGCAGTGGCAGAGTGAAGCACCCTGTTCTGTCCACAGTCAGCAGACAGGTTGATTGAAGAATCAGGATTCACCCCAGGGCCTATTCTGATGGCCCATTCACTAGACCATGCTGGGGACAGAATATGGAAGGCCAGGAACTGCCTGCCGTTCAGAGCTCAGTTGTTACAATGGGCTTCAGCATTGCTCAATGCATATCTGAGTCTGGCTTTTATAGAAAACTCAATGGGAAAATGAAAGAGAAGTTTTCATGCGAACATAATATTATCTATATATAATATAGGGGGGTGTGTATATGTATATATGGGGTCATCCTGCCTCAGCTATAGACTTTCAACTCTTGGAATAGTTTTGTGGACTACCTATATGTAAGAGGACTTCCAAAGTTATCATCCATAAGTTTTTCTAGTGCCTTTTGTAACTTCTTTGCAGTGAGCCGAATGTATCCAGGTGCAGTTAATAGTGCAGGTATAGCATTTGTACAATGATCATCTTCAGTGCTGAGCTCCTGGAGCTGTTCAATTCAGTGCTGACAGTCCCTGTGGGACTCAGGAGCAAACATTTTCTGTGAAGCAAATACTTTTTCAATAGATTTGACTTCAAAAGCAGTTTCAAGTAGCTGAAAAACCTGACCCAAAAAATTACTACTGAAATCATGGAGAACACCATTACTTCAGCAGGTGCCTCGCCATATTGTCATCAAATTTATGGTCTCAAGCCTCTCAACTCTTATGTGTTTTAATCAGAAATAACTCTGTCAAAATCAACAGGATGATGTCGATGTAAACCCTGTACACAGAGGAAAACCTGGCCTTTAGAATGAATTGCTTAGCATTTATATCCATAACTCTTTGTAGCCCTGGCACATTGGAAACGGTGCATTAGGAGGGCTAGAAGAATCTGACCATCTGTGAGCATGGCTAGGAGTAAAATCTCTACAAAGGATTTTTCTAACAATGCTAATATTCAGGGCAGTGTTAGGTGTGTAAATGAGCCAAAGGCCTGGTCTGCAAAGCTGGCACAAAATGTAGATTTGTTGAGATCAAACCACTCTGTGACAACTCACCACTTTCCAGTTGCGTTTTCAGTGATGTAACCTTCTCACTCTTTTAGTTTTGCTGTGAACTTGTAGAAATGCTTAGTTTAATAAAATACAACTGCTTTTGATGTTATTGCTTGATATTGCTTTTTGTATGTATTATCTTCCATATTTTGTATTAAATAATGCTAGATAATACATAAACATAATGTTGCAGATATGTGATATTTGAGAAATTAATTTGATGAAAAGTCTAAGCAAAATTAATCAAGATAGTAACGTTGGCACAAAGTCTTTTTTGTTATTGACATGACAGTAGTAAGCAAACTCTTTAAAATCCATCTAATAATAGCTTGGAAACAAATTTTTTTAGAATTTTAATTTCCTGAGGAATTTAACTTTTCAGTTCTACTTCAGAATGATTTTATATTAATTTATTTAATGTCAGCATTGCCTGTGGAAGAGGCCTCAGTCCAAACCAGTTCTGAATATAGTAAATAAGTATTTTCACCAAATAAGTTCCACTGCCTTGAAACTGTTTTTGGACTTCGCCTTTGAAGATGCCATTTTCAAGAATTCCTCACGCTCCTCTTTTCAATACTGACACCAGAAATCCCAGTTCTGCTCTTGTGTCAAAATTTCCTACCTGTACAAAGGACTGTCACAAGGCCCTCTGTGTCAGTTAAGCCTCAGATTCGAATTAAGTGGACAATTTTGCTTAAATGATAAAATTTTATTTTACCACTGGTGAAACCTTTATAGCATATCATGTCAACATTTGATGCTAAAGACTCTACTTTGAATAAGAAAATAATGCTAAATAATTAGCCTTATTCATCTTCACTAATCAGCAGAGCCTCGGTGAGTCTGATTTATTAAACTCATTTTTGTTTCTTATGTGTTGCTCAAGTGTATAAAATTGTAGAACAAAAATAGCATCAGCATTTGTAAAATCTCTAGAGAAAACCAGCTACCAGTGTTCTTGACAACAGGGAGAACAGCTGGAGAGTCTAATACCCACCTCCTCCAACCACATATAAAACAAAAATTCTGGCAGACTGACTAAGGCTTATGTTCCATACTTCTTCCTAATTTTGTCCCTATAACATGATTTTCTCTGTAAGACACAAATATCTTGATTTTTTTTTTGTTAACAAGTGACATTAAGCTCTGTATTTCCTCTTATGCAATTACCAGTTTAAAAAATTACCTTCACTGAACATTTCTGTGGCTTCCATCTTATCACCGCCAACATCTTCCTCTGAAAATCAAAAACTGATTATCACTGCCAAAATCTGTCATCCTGTTTGCAGGCTAGAAGCAGGGAGACTAGAAGTGAGATAAAAATGTCCCTAAACTGAAACTGTGCTCCTTGTCTCCTGGGACCAGCCATCCAGTATGTCCATTTAAGCAGAGTTGCTGGCAGAAAGTGAAAATAAACTATACTTGTCGTTTACACAGTGAGAGACATCTAACGTGGAGTCCCAGTTACACTGTTTCAGAACTGGTAGGTACAAATCATAAAAGAGGAGGACTGGGATTAGTAAAGATGAATATGGCTAGTTACTGAGCATTATTTTCTTATTCAAAGTAGAGTCTTTACCATCAAACATTGAAATGATATGCTATAAAGATTTCACCAGTGGTAAAATCAAATTATATCACTAAGCAAAATTGTCCACATAACTCAAATCTGAGGCTTAACTGACACAGAGGGCCTTGTGACAGTCCTTCGTACTGGTAGGAAATTTTGACACAAGAGCAGAACTGGGATTTCTGGTGTCAGTATTGAAAAGAGGAGCGTGAGGAATTCTTGAAAATGGCATCTTCAAAGGCGAAGTCCAAAACCAGTTTCAAGGCAGTGGAACCATGCTGCCTCGGGAAAATTCTGTAACCTCTAAGCATGTGAGCCAAGGTCCAGCCTCCTGAGCAAGAATTTGACCTCAGCGTACTAGAAACCGAAAACTGTACAGGGATAACAGACCAAAGCAGAAAACAGAGAGGAAAGTCCAAGATTAATGGTGGTCTTTTAAGAGTTATATTGTTATGTTGTATATAGTACATGGCTCTGTACGTAAAACTTAAGGCTCCAACATCCATTCAAAGACACCTCAAAAGCCATGATCAGTGGATTAGCATCTATCACTGTAGCACAGAGAAGCCATCTGTTTAACTGTAGGCAGGAATATACATATCAGCAGACGTCATTGTCAAAAGATACAAACCAAAATCAAATGGCGAAAGCATGCACAAAAGTTAATGGAAAGGAAATTGAAGAATTTCTAAAACAGGGTATTCAGGTAATCCTGAATCAGATTTCTAAGCAGACTGCTTCCCTGTGCCAAGAGAGGAAGATACTCCTTTCTCTTCTGGCATTGTACTTGTACATATTCAGCAAAGCTGGGAAAACAGATTCTGATCCAACCAGCTGCTTGCAGACACTACTGATCTGGCATGAGGAAGAAAATGTAGCCAGTGAGTATTTTATGGCAGGGATGAAAGCTAATTCAATATTCAGATATGCAGGCAATGCAATAGAAATAATATTCTCGTAATGCATTAAGCTAATTAAAGCACTATAAAGTCTGTATCAGATTATCCTCTTTATTCTAGTGGTCCACAGGTGTCAGCATCCCTGTCATTGCACATGGAAATCCCATAGAGACTAATTAAATTTTCCTGACTTGCAACAAGAATACAGGGAATTATTTTTAAATCCTATTTTTACCTCTACGGTTTTACCTAGCTACAATGGATAAGATGTGACCAAAAGCACAAACATGCCTATGTCACCTTCTCATAACTGAGTCTTCCTCTAGGGTTTGGGATGTGTATACCAGAGCGTGGAAACTAGGGGACCACGGCATTTCTACCAGCACCGTTTGTCGACTGCAGCAGCATAAGTCTGGATAGATCACAGCGTATGGGTACAGGTGAGAAGAGAAATAATGGCTTCATTCATAGCTAGAACTTGAGAAGAGGAGCCTGAATATGGTTATGACAGATTACCACCTACCAGTCTTTCTGAGAAGATAAAAAGGCAATTGTCAGCTCTGGGTGCTTTATGGTGACATCGTAAAAAGTACCAAAGGCAAATGCAGTGATGTGGGTGATGGATTCACATATAATATTAGAAATGGCAGCATTTGACGTGATGCATTGAGCAAGAAATCCCACAGACTAATTTAAGATACACATCTGATATGCATCCCTCTTTAATTTGCAGAATCAAGCCAAGACACAGCTAAAATCCAGGCATACCTTCTAAACTTGCTCAGTTCAGTGAAGAACCAGGCACATAACATCAGAGGCTATACTCCCTACTTGTTTTGTGATTATTGGTTCATGGAAAAAGTAGGTAATGCTGAGTGAATATCGATCTCTTGGAGAGCAAGCTGTTTGTACCACACGTATTTTGTAAGCATCTCCTTCTGCTTCAGAACATTGGGAACATTTGCATGAAAACAGAAAATCTTTGTTTCTGAAGAGCCTGTGTTCCTCTGCTTCTTGTTCAACACACCAGGTTTAAAGGCTGAAACCTGCGTTTGCTCTTGTGTACTGTTGCATTAAGGACTCAGTCCTTGCTATCGTACAGAACAGTATTTATGACTGCAACGGTCCTGCTGAAAGCAATTAGTAACCTTGCTCATGTGATGACTTTGTTGGATTAGGACAGGAGTGCTTCAGAAGTTAGGAATTGAACCTCTGACTTCCCTGACTTCCACGAAGCTACTCCAGCTTAGCAAAGGTGTAACAGAGATGTCTGAGCACCAGTCTTGGGTTTTGAGTGCCTAGGTATGGCTCAGACAATTGTTGCAATGTCATACTGATTGCAGCCATTGCTGGGAAAATAAGTAGTGTGAACTAGCGAGTTCCCTAGAAACGAAGAACATTTTGTTTCCTTTTAAATCTGGTTCCTATCTAACCTAGAAACGGCTGACAGTTTTTTGAATCAGGCAGTTGAAACTCAAGACTGTCTGCTGTTTTGCAAATAATCATGATTCTGGACTGACGAGTGGAACGGGAAATGTAACTACCTTCTCTTTGACACCTTAAGAGCGCTTTCCATCTGAAGGAATGGGTGGGCATCAGGCTAGCTCTGCCTGCTTGGATGACTCAGCCCCACACACTGGCACTGACACTTCTGGAAAGAGTTAATGTGGTTCTGCTGACTCACGGAGGCAGATGAATCTCTTTACCCATTTTGATATACAGCAAAAGTGTCTCACCAGAGAAGGGACAGCAGGCAAGGGCTCCCAAACAGCGGCACGCATAGGACTAGTATGCAGACCACCACATGTGGTACCTGAGTGCTGCTTGAGATCTCAAGGGTCTCTGCTTCTGCACACCACCAGCTACAGCAGGTCTGGAAGCCCCAGTCTAAGGTGTTGATGTACAGTCTGGAGGCAGGGAGGAGTTTACTATTTACTGATAATTTTACTGATGATGTTGATACTGCTGTGCTTCAGATGTCACTGATTTGTCTAATGCAGCATCTCCAAAGTACCACAATTTGTCGCAGCTTGCTCTGCCAGAAGTCCTGGCCAAGGCCTGTGCATCTTCCCTGCTGTAATCGCCTCTCTGGCTACAGCACCCAGAACTGTCTCAAGTTCACTCATTTGGGCACATCACTGAGTTTTCCACAGCTCTCCATCATTTCTCCTCTTTCACTGCTCCAAATGCAAACTCCTTGTTCTCACTTTCAAAGCCCTTCACAAATCAGTCCTGCCTCATACCAGTCCTGGTATTTGCTATCCTTCTACCCACCCTTGCTTTGTTGACTGCAGTCTCCACTTTTGCTTCTAAATTCTACACGTCCCTTTATGACGGGGGACAAAAACCCGCAGTGAAACCAGTAAAGTCCCTGCTGTAGACTCCTTTACAATCTCTCTGTCATGTAGCAGATAGCATTGAAGCACCAGCTAGTAACAGCAAGGCAGAGGAGGGTCAGGGTGGTAGGCTGGCCGAGGAGCTGCACGCAGGATCTGTATCACACGCTTTCCTTTGAACTCTGATTCTCATCCACTTGTTTTCTGGAAAAGTTCTTCAGGATACAGACTGTCATCAGCAATGTCTTGTGTTTGTGTGTCTTCTGTGCAGTATGGCAAAACAACTCTTAAATGACCTGTGAACTAGCTTGCCTTCCACTCCTGCAGAACAGAATTGCTTCACAGTCCAAGTGTCTTGCAACTTCCCAGGGAAGCAGGACTTTATATTTTATAGCTGGGTTTTTAAAGCCACAGAGAGACTGAGGCCACAGTGGAAGCTCATGGGAGTGTCAAACCCACGTCTGCTTAGTGCAAATACCAGACTTCTGCACCTGTCTCCTGTTTCTATACAGCGATAAATAACAGTAAAGGCAAGCCCTAGGGCCATGTTCAGAACAGGCTGGGAAACACTCAAACTATTTGTAGAACTAAATGCTTTCCAGGGAGCTATTTTTCAATGTATTGTTGTAGTAAATGTTTAGATCTTCCAAAGACAAACTTATAAAACAGTCATTAAGGAATGCTATTTTATGTACAAATACTTTGCAGAACAATTTAATATATAATCACACAAAATGTTTTTGCATTCCTAGCACCTCCACAGCATCGGCATTAAACAACTACTGCTTTAGCCAACATCTCTTTTCCTCCAAGAACGGCAGTGACATGTCGGGGCTTGCCTAGAACCCTGGATATCATTCAGATGTTCAGAACATCTGTGCTTCATGAAAACATACAGCTTGACACCTGATCAAACCCACCCTACAATGGCCTTTAGCAAGCTGGTAGAAAGCAGTCCCGAGTCCTGCAACGTGTACACTCTGGTGGGAACAAAGGTGTTACATTGCCCTTTAATCCCATCTGAAGTTTCTTAAAAATGACTCAAGATTGCCGGTCTCTCAATTCTGCCTGTACAGACCATTTAATTTGGACTCTTTATCAACATGTCAGTTCCTAAACTTGCCAGTTTCAGCCAAGCTCCAACACTGGATAGGTTTACTTGTGAAATAAATATGGAGCAAAACAGGTTATAGTTCTAGTCCGGCTCCTGGCCAATAAAATGTAAAATAAGCAAGCGTGGTAGTTACAAAACAAAATAAATATAATCCCAGACTGAATCTTGGCTACGCTTCAAAAGTCCAGTTGGGAGGAAGTCTCGCATGAGTGATGGTCTCATTCAACTACAAGTGGGAACCTAGGCAAGAACATGAATCCAGTCTACCTAGAACACTGCTTCTGGTCAAAACCCATCTCAAAAACTTCATTGTATAAACGGAATACATGAAAGTACCGCATTTATCACTCTTTGTAGGCCAACTAGATATAACCAGCCTATATTATAGGTATTTTATATTTTGCGATTACCTCAAGCCAGTCAAGTCTTGTTCTAAGATCACCTTCAGCTGTGGAGGCACAAACTTTGTTCTTTGGACTACTACTCTCTTACACCTATTCCCACAGATTCTTCTTTTCCTGTCCTTTCTTTTTGACCTTTGTCCAAAAGCCTCAACCTATATAAAGCATGCTACAAAAAAAGCTCTGAAAGTCTATTAATACATACCCTTTAGCATTTTCTGCATGTATTTCACACTTCTCTTTAGATTTGAAGCAGTCTCTTTAGTCTGTGCTAGTACAACACACAGTCTGACGGAGTTCTGGATATAGGCTCCTAAGTTCTCCTCAAAGCTCCCAGAGCCCTCACCCTGCAGGCCCTCTATCATACTGATACCACCTGATGCTCTGAACAATGTTTTCCTGAATTCTAGCAACCGCATTTGCAGGTGGATTAGACTTTGTAGTAATTGCCATGGATAAATCTCCTTCAGTGTTTCTTTTGGATTCCTGACAGCAGTTGCTTTCTCTTGGTCCACACTCCATCAGCTCTGTGGTTTGCAGACCACAGGAGTCCCACTAGAGCCCACCTTGACATGCAGTGAGTAAGCAGCCCTAGCCTGGCCCTCACTGCTCAAACCGTCTCACCATCCCTGCCACCTTGCCTCACTCCCTCAGCTAAACAGGTACGGCTTTTTTGCAGGAGCATGTGATGATGTGGGTAAGGGGTTAAAGACTGGCGTTAAAGTTGGGCTGAAAATGTTTACGATATTTTAATGAAAAAGGGCATGTATATCAAAGGTATTTTAAAATAGCAGTCATCTGCCCCATCTTTTTGACATGGGTCATTTTATGGCTTCAGGCACATCTGTTTGTATAACTGAGAGGGTGGTGTGGAGGCAATATCTGCAGCTGACAGAAATGCATGTCAAATGGTGAGCTTAGTGTCTTTGGTAAGGCAGGTGTACTGACTTCTCTGGAGAGATTATGCCCTTGTTCTCAGCCTGTTTGCCAACCGGCTGTTCCCTTTGTCTGGGCTTCTGATATTCATATCAAGAGTGGTACAAAACTCTGGCTTGTTCCATGCAGCGCATGATCACTGTTCTCCGCAGATAAATCTTTCTGACGTTACGTAGCCATAGCAAGCTGCTTAGTCCACCCAGCTTCTATTATCCACTTCAGAAGCCTCAGTGGCCTTTAAGTGTTTCATCACAAATAATTTCTGACAAATCCACAAGAATACCAAGCAAGAAGGAGGAGAGTGAAGGTTTTGATCGCTGTGCTCACAATCAAAGCAACACGTCAGTGGGCAATATGAAACATCCCTTAGCTCTCTCCTCAGACAGCAAACCACTGATTATCAATGATTCTTCAAAGAGCGTATTCTACAGCCATCATACGATCAGATTACTTCCTTACACTACTCTGAGATTCTCCCCCACATCAGCTGTGAAACCATTAGCCAACCAAGCCTTCTAAATTATATCACAGAAACATTTTTCCTTAGCTGGGAATAAGTACCTCTCTCAGAGCGATCCCCAGGATGATTGGATCCTACTCCTTTCACAGAACTGAAACTGCTCTTTTCTGAGAGGAGTCAAGTACCAACCTCTTTCTCCTGACCCTGCCTCCCTCTTCAACTGTTGACTGTGAAATTCTCCTTATTTACCTGGCACTTTTGCAGAGATCGGTAATGCATCACTATACTTATTTGCTCCTAACATCTTTTATCCTGTAATTGACAGTAGGTGTCTTTCCACAGAAAAATATCTCTGTGATGTTATGGCTGGGTATCCAGCCCTTTACTCTGCTACTTTCCCATCTCCTCTCCCACGTGCAACTCCTTTCAGAAATTACAACCTCAAAAGCACATCTTCTGTCAAGAAAAGTTCCACAGTTACTCTCTTTCCTCAGTATGGATCAACCTAAGTTTGCTGAATTGAGAAATGATGCCTGAGGATCACAAATATTTGACTTGAATGCAATTGTGGATTTCCTTTTGGAATGTGTACCTGCTTGGGGTCAGTTTCCACTAGCTGCAATGAGACTTCAGGCTCTAGAACAGCTCCCTCATGGGATGCAATTTCAATGGCACTTGATTTCTTGATTTCATCTTGCTTGAAGTATTTCATAAGCGATACTTTAATAAAAATGTTTAGTTAAAATGTCATTAAAACAGCTCTCAAAGATTCTGATTGTCCTTCATCCTACCAATAGCTCTTCAGTCTGTCTCGTGAAACTCCTACTGTCTTGTTACCTCATTATTCCCTTCTAAAATTTTATCATTTTAGCCCACTTCACACCTCCTCTACCACACTGACAAATGTTACTGTGACCTAAGGTGCATATTATAGTTCTAGTTATATCTATAGAATCAAAGCTGCAAAACCTACATCCTGATCTGCCTGTGACATGTAGGTCACCTTTGGCTGGGCCCTGATTTCTTTATGCTTCAGCCTCCCCTGCCATAAAACTACTTTGTTCTTTGAGATTTATGGCTGAAAACCACAGAACAGAGCTATATATTACTACTGCCTACAAAGAGTTTTCAAGTGTGCTGCAACCTCTTTAAATGACTGAATCCACGCAGAGATTAATTATATCTGATAGACCTATAAATGAACTATCTGTAAAGGGCTCTGCTGGACAGTGGCTATCAACCAATGATCTAACATACTTTCTGCTTCTTCTACCCACTTGCTCAATTAGTCCTTGATGAAGAGGAACAGATATGAGGCACCCATGCATCTCCAACCTGAAATAAATTCTCCTCTTTTAGTTCTTTGCTATGGTAATCTAAATGATCCTAAATGCATTTAACCTTACTGTAGCAGGTTATCTTTCCTTGCAGGAAAAGAAATATAGCTCAACTCTCCCTCCCAAACTTCTTTGCAAATACTCCTGATTGCATTCAGCTGGGTGCTGGGAGTTGAGACCAAAAGAACTGAAGCTCTGGCTGAAAACATTTGCCACCCACATACTGCAACAGTGTTCAGGAGCTAAATCTTACTTATGAGGCTTAGTTTCATTTCCAGTCCCCTGTGCCAAAATCCCAATGCAATGTAATTCGTGCAAAGTTTTGGCATTGCTTGTTACACACTAGCCCTCTCTTAATCTGGTTTTGGGTCTATAGACATACTACAACAGAAAAACTCACAGCCACGCAAATGCGTGGGACGGTGGATATGACAGAGGACATCAGGAGATGCATGTAGAGACACATTCAAGGGACAATAAAAAGTATCAGAGAATTCTTAAATAAGAGACATTGAAATAGCACTGAAAAATGTATTAGCTATACTGCAACATCTGAGTGAAAACACAGAACTGGAACCAGACAGTTGGTTTTGAACACTTCATGAACACTCTGTAATAAGCCAAACTAAAAACCTAGCCAGACTAGAGACATCTGGCAGACAATATCCTTTGGGCTTATTTGGGACCGAACACAAGTCCATTTTGGTGCTCAGGTCTCTTTTGAATAGAAGGCAAGCAACTCCGGGTTTTGTCACAATACATTTAGGCATGGGTTTTGAAGGAAAACTGATTCACTACCTTCATTCATGTCGAATTAAGGAAATCTAAAATTTACTCTCTCATTCACTACCCTCACTCACCTGAGAGACTAGAGGGTGATGTTACAGTAACTCATTCTCCAAGCGAGAACGTGTCCATGTGTCGCTTTGACCAGGGACCCTGCCTGACGCAGGACCAACGCCAACCTCAGAGGAGCGCCCGACAAAGCTCGGCTCCACCATTTACATGAATTGCCCCGCACATCCTTGGGAAAAGCCTGGCTTTTGTGTCCGCGTCTCCCTTTTGCATCTGGATTTGTCCGAAAAGGGCTGCAATGGCAAAGAACGAAGTGTCAGCTCTGGGTGCTTGCCAGGAAAACGTGGCTCTACCCCACCCTCTGCCCGAGGTAAAGGCTAAGAAATGTTCCTCGCTCGTGTCACCCGGCTCCGTCCCTCCCCGAGGCTCCAGCTGTCAAACTGCCGCGCAGCGAGAGCCTCAGCCCGCGTCGACAGCGGGACTACGGCCGGCGCAGGGCCGCGAAACCCGCCGGAGCCTCCAGCCTGGTTACGAACCGCCGCGCTCGCAAAGCAGCCTTGCTCCCCGCCGCCAGCTCCCACCCGCAAACCTTCGCCACAGCGGCGGGGCCCGGGCTGCTCGGCCCGGCGGCGGCCGGGGCCTCGGCCCGGCAGAGCTTAAATTCCCTCCCTCCGCCTCTCCCCCGTCCGCTTCCCGTCCCACGGAGCCGAAACGAACGTGTCTGCGGCCGGCTCCGGGATGCTCTGCCCCCACCTGCGTCCACCTCCCCC
>Ga0065711_1027588_pt1 | contig 47854 bp, 26 predicted proteins | sample Hoacrofraction12_FD_59098 | JGI IMG/M metagenome (GOLD analysis project Ga0065711, IMG submission 59098) | Hoatzin crop microbial communities from Cojedes, Venezuela - Epithelial fraction 12 v2 (version 2) | ecosystem: Host-associated > Birds > Digestive system > Esophagus > Crop | place... | reverse complement strand
CGTTGCTTTTTTTTTTTTTTTTTCTGAATGGATCAATGAGACAAACGTATCCAGTGACTGGCTAAGTCTAATTCCTATTGCACACACTGACAATGGAATCCAAAAAAAACCCCCAACTTTCACAATCACTGCCCCAAAGAAATGACATGTGTGGAAATCTTTTTGGGAGTGCGATGATGGTGTCTCACTACCTCGGTACACAGAAGGTATGTATTCACATAGCCACCACAGAACTAGGAAGGAGGTGAAACTAGAAAAAAATTAGCTTTATATGAAAATATAAAATTCTATGATTATATACCATAGATACAAAGTTCCCAGAAGATGCTTATCCAAGCAACAAAATATTTACAGTTTTAATGACTTTGCTATTTTAAAAATGAAGGAAAAGAAAACAGGAGTACACATGAACGCTTCGGTCTTTAGAAACAATGGCTGCTTGCTAGTTTCAAATGTTCTAACAAAACAAAAAGAGTCACTACCCCAAATGTTGGAGAGTTGTGACATTGTATAAAATTGACTATCTCCTCTTTTGGAGACATGTTTATTCTTAAAACTCAAGACATTTTTCTTTGAAATTAATTATCCTCTGTAGAAAATGCTTCCCTTTGCAAATAGTTAACAAAAACACTAAAAACAGTTTAACAGCTAAGACAAAGTAGAGGCCAAATCTCTTCATTACAGTTCCTTCTCTTTCTTTATTTTTGTATTCCTTCTGCTTTGATAAGTAAAGCCAAAGTGGTTCACATTGTTAGAATGGCAACAAAGAGAAAAAGAGCAAAGGGGTAACAGTAAGAGCTAAATTACGTCTGTAAAAAAAAAAAAAGGAAAAAGAAGAAAAGCAATGCAGTGGATTAACAAATAGACATTTTCCCTTCATATAAAAATTCACTGGCACCATTTGAACATAAGCGTCAGAACACAAGATCTGATGTCAAAGGACATGAATTTGAGAAAGACTGCTAAATCTTTAAGACAACTACATTGTAATTTTTTTTTTTTAAATTAAGTTGTTCTTGTTTTGCTGAGAATTAGTAGTATGTATCTTTGGTAGAATCGATATCTACATTTTTTAGCTTTTAAATAAAATATATCAGCTTAAAAAAAGATTATTAAGAAGGCAGTTGTGCTGTGTCATAAAGATTCTTCTCCTAATGTTCCAACGTATCACTCTGGGTCCAAGCAATTCAAGCAGTCAGAAACTGGAAAGCCAACTGAAATTTTGCAGATCCCGTAATCATTCCACTAACCTCGAACAGACCCGCAGCACAGAAACAGTCACACACAAGAAGCAGTTTAAGAGTTTGGGATGATTTTTTTTTTACCCCCCCTGCTCCTAAATTCGTATTTGGAAACAGACACTGCGAAACACTAAGGAGAAATGCTGTTTAAAAGGGCTGCTCTTCAGGCCTGGGTCCCGCGGGAGAACGGGTGCTCAGCCCGCCCGCCTGAGCAACCCGGCCGGCTGCCGCCCACCTGCCTGCGGATGCCACGGCCACGCACAGGGGTGGGTGCAGGACGGGGCACTCGGCTGGGACTGTCACCCACAGCAGAGGTCAAGGCGGCACGGCAGCTTCCCAAGCAGCCCCTCTTGGCAAGCTTGGCTGCTCCTACGGGCTCAACGCTCAGAAGCCTTTTACGTCTTTCACACGGTCTGCGGGCGCAGTAAACGTGCAAGACATGGAGAAATAGGATTTTCTAAATGCAGACACACACCTGCACATGTACTTCGGTCCTTCCCTTCCTTCTTTCTCAGGGCTGGTGCTGAGGACCGCATTTTATAGTGATGGGCTATACTCGGGTTCCTTTAATTTGCAGGCCTGCACACTGTCTGGGAACTCGGGGTGCTTGGCAGACATCCCGACCGAGTGCCAACAAGCGGTTACAGTCGGGGGGTTGGTATGGCAAAAGCAAGGCTGCGATGCACTGAGCGGGACTTTGGCCAGACACTGGTGAGAGCATCTCCAGGGAGCTCTGCGAGTGCCGGTCTCTGAACACACGCTCGCTCCTGCCAGCCTCGCTCAGCCCCAGGGACAGAGGCGCGAAGCCACGGCAGAGAGCAGAACTGCAGCTGCTTACAGCAGGACAGATTTGGCTCTTCCGTGCTCTTAATCCTGACCTTCACAAGCAATTCCTGGCTTCATCCGCTTCCAGCCTAAGGCATCGCTACCACCCACTGGCTATCTGACTGTCAGCACAGCACTGAACACACTGCTTGAGCCCCCTTAAGAAAAAATTCATGGAGAACTCGGAGAACATCAGTGTAAATTATTTCCCCAAGGATTAAACCCCAAGCAAGTATTTCAGGTGTGGGAAAACGCCAACGCAAATGCATGGATTTCCGAAGCATCTACCAAAGTTCAACCCCGACAGCCTTCTTTCATTGAATTTTAAAACTTGTGAGAAGGTAAGAGATTAAACCAGGGATGTTCAGGCAGCGTGTCACGAACCACAGTTATCTTCCATAATGCCACTGAAATGAAAGGTAATCAGCTGAAAGCACTGAACAAATCCAACCCTCTTGATGCCTGCAGTAATCTTTGTGTCACTTAGCTCTTGTCAGGGTTTGAATTCTTAAATTCTCCCTACACCTCCCCAGGAACTTAAATACTTCAGATTGAACCGATTTAACTCATCAGAGTACCTTTGTGCTACCAGCTGGAATTGCCTGGGGCCAGGATCACGACCGGGGGTGCACGCGGGGGCTCCCCAGCCTCTAACACGGACGCACGCCAGCCAGCAGAGCGCTCGGCCAAACCTCCAGCCCTGCAGGCAGCAGCACCTGGGAATTCACCGCACCAGCTCTCCTTGCTGGGCCGCAGCGACTGCAGAGCCAGTCTGAACTCCTACCAGACACGAACTGACTCCCTCCTCAGTGCCGGGCTGTCCCCGTGCAAAGGGGATGCAAACTACAAAGCCATCTTTTGAAACGTTTTGCGCGTTCTTTATTCGGACTAGCCGGTGCTGGCCACGGGATTCCCTTGCTGAAACCACCGATGTGTTACACTGTTCAGTGTTGGCAGTTACTTGGATCACTTGTACGGAGGGATTCAACAAACTGAGGAATAAAAGGTGACTGTGTAAAAGGTTGCCAATGAATTCTTGAATACTTTGCTGTTGAATTAATCAAGTGTATCCATACTAGGAAATCTTTCCCTTATTAAAAACAAAAGGCCCGATGCTAGCACACACCAGTTTGCATGGCTCCTCTGCTCTCAGCGAGGCCGTGTCTGTACCTCGCGAGGTTCTGAACCAAAATACCTACTCTCAACGTAACTTTAAGCAGTTTACTTTCAGCTTCCTTGCGTGTGAAAATGCACAGAACCTTGCCAAACGTCTGTATTTCAGCGTGACTGGACTGGCAGAAATCAATAGGTTTACCTATGAATGAAAAAATATGCTGTGACATTTTGACAAGTCCTGAAAAATTCCAATGCGTGTTTTGCGCAGTTGAAACTCAGTAAAGAAATTAATGCCATCTGTAAGGGACAGTGCCTTTAACTGTATACCAAACATCAGGATGGTTGAAATGTCGTATTTCCTTTTCAGGGTACGTTCAATAACCCCTCCCTACTCAGCCAAGCTATGAAGGACACGATAAGCTTTAATTTTCAGGAGAATTAAGTACGTGCTTACTTCTTTTGTTAAATAGGGATGGACCTTGTTGAGTTGCGACCAAATACAAAGGAAGAGGGAGCCAGTGAGGATGTAAACTTAAATGCTCCAAACAGTAATTCAATTATTTATATAATCTGGGGGAAACCATTTTAGTGGTGTGGGAGGGAAAACACAAGAAGCTAGGTTTGTGCTAAAGAATTAGTATGGCAAAAAAAAGAGGGAGAATATAACTTTATAGGTAGTTTTTTTTATTAGTTTGCTTCACCAGTAAATATGGATCAGTACTTTATGGTTTAGCACTAAAGTATGAAAATTACACACCTGTAAAAATGGCATCTAACAGTTATGAAATTAAGAAACGCCTGTCATCATGTAACATACCATTAGGTGTGAGGTCATATTCAAGAAATAGTAAGGAAATTAATGTATTTAAAATATTGAATAGCTTAGTAATGTAAAATATTGCTACCTTCAATATATCTGAAAACAGGTCTGACTTGGGGCTGTAGTAGATTTCTCACTGTATTGGCTCTGACGAGAATAAAACCAAAATACTTTCCCATCATAGGGCTGGTTAAAACCGAAAATCGACATTTTGCTGAATACATGAGGCAACTTTGAAACTGTAAATGCAAAACTATCACTGCGTCCCACATGTGAATTGCATCTAATTTGTAATTGTATTGTGTGTAATTTATATATTCCATGTGAAGCAAGTCTTAGGCCTGTAAGTGTACAAAACAGCAATTTGAAACAATACAGAAATAATTGTTTCAGCTCCACAAGGCCATTACACCTTCACTGTAGCTAATAATCACCTGCCACATTTTGTCAAGAAAGGATGAACACTGCTCATCCACTCCACTGGAATGCAGAATACCGTTACCAAAACCGTGACATGATCATTAAAATAATAAACATGGTATGAAGGGGTACAGTATCTGTCCTAGAAAGAATCCATCTGGCCTAGCATTCAGGATTTAAGATTTGAGGGTCACTGTAGTTAGCAAAACTTCACTGCATTTAAACAAAACAGAAAAAGCGTATGTTTGTTGTCATGGAATGTCACATCAGGGCTTGTCTTGTATTAGAATATTATAGGCAGTAACACTGATCATATAGTGCAAACTAGATAAAATTGCGTTTCACTGTGTGAAATAAACAGAGGTGCAAATGCTCAGTAGGATACCATTAAGACATAAAATGGCAAAAAATAAATATCAAAACTTTTATCAGTGTAAAAAAGTAATTGGGTTATTGTATAACCTAGAGTCTGGCAAAAAAGGCCTCAAAAAAGTTCACTCAGTCTTCAGAAGTTCTACAAATTAAGTGCCTTTTCAGGTTTCCAATTAGACAAGAGACTCCATGCTTTCCGCGGGATCAGATTCGTCACTGGCCATCACAGCACCATTTTTGTCCAGTGTCATGGGACCGTTTCCATTTTCCTTAGTGCTGACCAAGCTTAGCATTGCCTTATACAGAAACTGGTACTGTTCCTGGAAAAGACAAGACAAGTTATTGCAATCCTTTCAGCGTACATATGCAAGTGGCACTTTCATTTGGCATTTCCAGGGAAGGTGATGGATATCCGTTACTAGAAGCATCTGTATGGCAAAGAAAAAGACCTAGAGAGCAATTACCTCTGTTAATCTAGTTTAACCCTGTCAACCCCAATTCCAGTTCTGGGTAACTATATGATTCCTGATATATTATTAAACACTAAGGAGGGCGGGAGAATACCGGAGCCCACAGCTCAGCCCCAGGTTGATCCCTCGTCCTGGCAGACCACGCACGCTGAGGCGAGGGTGTGGATCTTGCTGCTCACCGAGCCAAGAGCTGCTCTGCTGAAGCCTTATCTCCCCGCAGCTCTCCCTGCCCTGCTGCACCCCTTCAGATCACGGTGTGCCAGTTTACATCGCAGAGCTTAGCTTACAGGGCGGGCAGGGGGTGACGGCAAGCTGAAAGGTCCTTCTCTGGCCCCCTAACTGTATCAGAAATAAGCTTAACCACAAATCAGAGACTTACGGTGTGGGTTTGAGGTTTAGAAAAAATGACAACTATACAAAAAAAGCCCAAATGCAAATTCTGCTTGGTAGCAGCAGATGCAGTGGGGCTTGATAACATACACAATGTGTGTTTTAGTTCCTGCTTTTGGTCTCAGATGAAAACCTTGTAAACTATCCATTTAGATTCCATTTAAAGACTTACAATGTCTGTGAATACTCCAGGCCGCATAAGATTTATCATCTTTGCCACCTGGAAAACATCGACAGCATTTTCATTCTCCAGCTGCTGGGACAGAGTGGTAAGGGCACATAGCGTTCCCGCTGACACAGCTCCATACCTGAAAAACCACACCAAAATCATAAGTTACTCAGAAGCATACCTGGGCAACGACACAGAGACATGAAAATGTTGATACAGTCTTTTTTTGATGACTGTAGTTCATCTTTGTACCTATTAAATGCTTGTTTTACACTGGCTAATTTTCAGCCATTTTAATTGATAGAAGAAATTTGATGGCCCACCAGTCATCTCAGGATATCTGCAGTATTCAACACAAAGAACCGTATCAGCAGCAGAACGTGAGCCATTTAAAAATCCCCAGCCTGGAGACTGTGATACTGAAATCAGTCCTCACCCGCCACGTGTACTGAAAGCATCTGCATTATAGCTAGGCGTATTTTAAATTCATTAGTGGGAGCTCAAGCAAAACATAAACGATTAGAAAGAAATGAGACTTTGCCTCTTCCTCCACATCTGACAATTATATAAAACTAACACGGACACGAGGTGCTCGCAAGTAAATGGGGCACATCTCAGAGTCTTCCTCAGGTCTGATTCATAGGCGGAATGCAACATCCCCGAGCTGGGCACCCAAGAGACATTATGGATTCTGAAGAGTTGAGCTGTGCTGTCATTTAATAAGAACCCGAGCAACGGTTATTCGTCAGGAGCATGACTCCGTGTGGCCTTGAGATAACTGGTCAGGTAGAAATGTTAATGCTGCTAAATCTGTGGGCGCTCTTGGATCATGTGTGCAGTTGCAGGGCATGGGAGAAAGGATCCTAAGCACCACAGGCTTGTAACTGCTTCTGAGGAGCCTCAGCTGTCCTCTGCCCTCCCAGGACTCAGGAGACTGAAGTTCTGTCCTGGCTAGGCTCTGCGACTTTGAGAAAGTCTGTGTCTAAAGGTCCCCGCCGGTAAAAGGGGACATTGGTGCTGACTTGCTCTGTGAACCAGCTGGAGAGCTGTACATGAAAACCTCAATAATCAGCAAGCACTGCAATGCCATCTGGTATCTTAAGATTACCACTATCATTCCTCCAACATTCCTGTGGAAATCAAGACGTGCTGACTTCATTTCGCATGATTTTTGCAAACTCAATTTGCCTAGAAACAGGAAACAGAAATCGGATCACAATAGATCTGCTATATTTGATGAAAAGTCTGTAGAAGAAGCAGAGCTTCTGCAGAACTATACAGATGGGTGGGACTGATCATCTACAGGGACAGCGGACAAAGTGGGCAACGCTTATGCCTGATGGGACACAACTAAATGCCTCTGAGAGTCTAACAGCCTCATTTCTATTTGGGCGGAGAACCTCCAGCTCCCAACAATCTGAAGGCTTTTATCGCGAAAAATTATGCAGCAAATCTTTATCTACTTGCCTGTATATGGGCAGTTATATTTAAAAATCTTGACAACTACCTCAAGTTGGAATTTCTGAACTTCTTTGAAATGTTGTTATCAAGTTCATCCCACCGTGTACTTCCTAAATACCACATGCATTTAGTATCTGCAGATTCATATATTTGGAATTAATCTTCAGTTGTAATTATTAGTGGATTATGTGATATAGTTGTTGCATGTAGTAAAGGGAAATTTTCATTTTCAGCTACATTTACTTAGGCTCCAATGAAAAGCAGAATCCACATTATGTATTAGGCATAAAAGTAAAATCATTGAATATGACAAATAAACCAAAAAAGCAATTTACAGAAGGAATGACTCAGCACTGTTAGGAATGCGATTTTGATTTCCTTTTTTTTTTTTCTGGTCTAGCATGAAATGCCCAAATCAATAATGGTTCTAATTTTGTAAAACATAATCTTAAATACTGCAAGAGTAGCAAAACCTCACTTCAGACTACCCAAAGCATGAATATTAAAACTAGCCTGGAATTAATCAGTGCTGGCAAAAGGCAACAGAGCTTACACTGTGCATTAGCAAGGCAGGAGACGGTGGGAGAAAATCTACCTGCTGCAGCCCAAGGCGCCATTCCCAGGAGTCTGTTGGGAAAAACCTGTCGCAGCAGCAGCACACCGGTGTGAAGTGAAAGCTCTCGCAGCAATGGCAGACACCAGCATGTGATCGCACGTCAGCACACCGGTTGATCTGACCACTGAAATACCAGAGTACGGTAACGCTTTTGCACAAAAGGTGAAAATTTTCAAGACTTTCCCACTAATTCTGTTTTGTAGCAATGACAAGAGGTCTAATGGACTCCAGGGTGGGATGTGCAGGTATAGCAGTCGTTCATGCTGGCTTGGTGTTTGCTCTAGGGATAACTTGAGCAGTGTCAGAAATTGGGCTTTCTTGGGATTTTAAGAGCAGAATGACTCCGGGAAGCGCTCTGCCCACCAGGAAACAGTCCGTCTGAACAGATCCTGTTAGACCCACGCACTAATGGTATTTTGCAGCTCCATGGTGTGTGCAAAGTAATAATATGCAATGCAGTATTTAGCACCCTTTATAACTGGGCATTCAAGCATAGCTGACAAGACAATGCTCACCACGGCACTACAAAAGAGACAAACGTTGGGGCATGCCGGCCCTGTGTTAGCAAGCTCCCTCCCTCCCACTTGGCACCATATGGGCCCCTTGGGGTGGTTTTGGGGAAACAGAAGGAGGAAAATTAAATTTGCTCTCAGAAACCTGCGTCCTGTGTCACAGGATACTTCTGCTGCTCATCCTGAGACACAGCTGAGCTGAGCTTGTTCTGTCTTACACAGCACATTAAACCGGAGCTGTTAGACAGGAGCTCAGGGCTGTTTCGAAACTGGTTTCCGTAAGCCAACACTGGGCTGCTTAGAGTCTTACCTAAACCAGGGCTCTCCTGGATTCTGAAACAGGTTGTAGGATTTGTCTGGGATACTTCCAGGTGCCAAAGAACCCAAAATGCTTACAAAACAAACACAGCCTTACATTCTGAGTCCACCTAACATTAAGACCAGCATAAAAACTACACTAAGCAAAAAGTATTTGGTCTCAGATGCCAACTGAAAACTCATCTCTGTAAGTTTAAATATTCTGATCCTATTCCCTACACCACTAAACCCCATCCACTTCATGCAAGAATGGACATCAGTCCTAACAAGTGTCCTGTAGCTGAGTAACTCCTTGTACAACCTGCACATAAATGGGAGAAAAGAGATGACATACTCATCATGAACTATGGTGGGGCCATCCCTGGTTAAGGCCTCTTCCTTGATTACGTTGATCAGTTCAAAGGTACTGCTTATGGGAGCATCTGGGTTTGGCCATTTAGGACACTGAAAGTGGCGGACTTCCAGAACGTAGTCATCCTGCAATGAAAAACCAGCCTCGGCATTAGCTACTTCAGTTTCACATTTGTCCACTCCAGGTAGAGAGGGGGAAGAGCCTCACTACAAGCCAAAGAGACACCTTCTTCTTCCAAACAGTTTGTACAGAAAGAAGAAGACAGACACACAGCTCTAGCATCTCTGGAACAGTGAACACCCTAAAACAATGCAACTGTAACAAAATGTTTAATTAATAAAAGATTTGTATTTGAGTTCAGGGCTTACATCCATAGAAGCCTTCTCTCAGAGCCCTTACAGCTCAGAAGTCAAACACGAGAAGAGCAACCAAAGAATTTCAACTTCAAAAGGGCTTGCAAACTAATGGTTTGCAGCAAAATCCAGCTGCAGTCCCGAAAGCAAGCTAGAGGCAGGTTTATAGCTCAAAAGAAATGTGCTGAAGTAAAACCCCTTAATTAAGACCCCCACACAACTAAACTACAAATGCTGAATTTTCTAAGCAGAAATAGGACAATGAACCTCGGCGTACTTCACAAAGAGTAATTCAATCTACTTGTGTGACTTCAAAATGAAAAACCAATGTCTTCACTTTCAAGTAAGACAAACAGTGCTACGATCTCTCTAGCTAAAGGAATCTACCTGGAAGTAGCAGATAGGAGAGGGAGAAGGAGCCAACGAGAATACCTTTCCCCTGTGAGCAACATGCATGCACACGAATTACAAGTAAATTCTTTTAAAAACTGTTCCTGAACTCTTCTTCTGTATTTAAATGACATCAATAGCATTTTGGTGAAAAGCCAAGACCCTCATTTGGGGGTTTATTTTACCTGGGTAGCTTCAAGGATAAAGTCATGGATGATAATTTGCTCTTCGTTAGAGAGGCACAGTCTGTCTTTGCTGATAAGGGTCACAGTAAAGGCCTCACAGTTCATGGATTCCTCGCGACTTGGCCAGTACACAAATTCATCTTCTGCCTGGAGGAATGAACAACACACTACTGCAGCCTTTGAGATACCTTGTGTGTGACAGAAAAATCCAGTGGATCAAAAAATTGGTTTGATAAATAGAGATGATCAGGAGCTGACCTTTAAAAACCATTCCTGTCTAAAACAAATTTATTATTACAGTAGGCACTAAGCTTGCCAGATCCTTCCTTCATGTGTCCAACAGGTAACGTCTGCTTTTTAATTGGTTTCATAGGGAAATGGTTATCTTAGCTCACTCATAGTTAACCTTTGTATTGTGTCACAGGCTTTATCACCTCCTGCCTACACAGTTTTGCATGAAAGTCAGATATCTGTTTAGAAAAACTCACTGACCTTTAAAAATTAATTGCTTATTATTTTTAATTTGTGTTTATTGTGGTCTAATGCAGAACTCAAGGTCTGTGGATCAGGTCTAGGTAGAAGACTGATGGATACTTATGTAGGGCTTGCATTTTTAGGAGCGAGGCGAGGAGTAAGGAGGAAGGAAGAAACCCAAATGCTCTTGGCAGTGAAAAAAACACTGCCTTAAGTTAATGCAATTTCTCCAGCAAAACTCCTCTACTGAAGGAACACCGTAAAATCTCATTGAGACTGTGAATGCTGGAAGCCGCTCAGTGCTGAAGTAGCCTAACTGACAGAGTGTAGTTAACATACCGTCAAAATAACTGTGCATTCCTAATTCACCACATACGTGCAAAGCTTGTTCCTCCTCCTGGCTTCAGGGGTCTACTGTCCCTGGAGGGTATGCACAGAGGCTACCCTGGCAGCATGCATGGCACTGCACACCTGCATCTCTGAACAACCTGTGTTTTACTCATGAGCAAACAAGAGCTACAAACCCACTCATCCTGCTGTGGCCATGAGCACGTCTCTAAACCCAGATTTATTTCTGTGGGCCTGGAGCCTACGTGCACGTGATGTGCAAGACACCAGTGAGATTTGGGCCTTAAATATTTATTCTGAAAATGGGACTTGGAGTGCTTTGAAAATTCTGCCCTCAGTGTGCAGAGACGCCAGCAAGCAGTGTAACATTATTGGATGCCAGGGAAGTGACCTGTCCTGCCAAGTGACAGGTCCTCACGCAGCAGTAGCGTGCATTACCATCTCATCCTTTGGCATTACACGCTCAGCACCTCGACACGCTCTCAGTCCCCTGCCAGCCCTCCTTGCCAGCCAAGAACTCACACCAAACACTGAGCCAATGCAGGGATGCTACTGCCATGCTGCCCAACCTCCACCATGGGCGCAGTGAAGGTGAAAGCAGGGACCAGGTATCCTTGCAAAGGATGTGGCCAAGTCCAGCGTTCCTCCTTTACCCTTTAATCACTATTGTTCTGCAGAGCTGTTTCATGTACTTGTAAAGACAAGATCAGCCTCTTCATTTCCACCTGACACACTTTCATTTCATTAGTGCTTTCTGATTCGATCGGATTTCTCTGAACGCTCTTCGCCTCGCAGTGCCTGCAATCCCTTTCATCGCGCCGCACACAGGACGCCTATCGACTGCTGCCTCTTTAGTAGCCCCTCATGACTGCTATTTTCCTGCTGTAATGAAGGTGGTTTCTCTTCCACTCTCAGCTACAATCGTCTGTTCACCTCAGTCATGCGTGCATGAAAAACCGAGCCGTTTAGTTCTTAATCCTTTTCAACGCACCCTCTTGAGACGTGCCAGTAAATCTGGAGGTAGTGATTAGCACTTCACCTGTGGTCTCCTTATTCTCTGTCTGTCCGTCTGATTATTTCCACTTAAATTAACACACGTGTTTGCTTTTTACTTTCGTCAAAAACAGCATTTGTAACCTTGCATGGCCTGAGCCTTAAGCCCCTGGGCAAACAAGCAACTATCCTACTGTCCCTGCTTTGTATTTCTGCTTCTCTCAAAATCCCTACCCGTGACCCTGGCCACCCAGGAACCTCAGTACCTTGCACCCTGCCAGCCAGGCGGCCCTCAGGACCTTCGCAGAGGTCGTCCTCACCAGTGTGCTGCCTGCGAGCACTGTGGTCCACCCAGCTCAGGATGTCTTTCCCAGGGGTGGGTGCAGAAGGGGACAGCAAAGAAACACGTCCCTCATCTCAGAACTCGTCTTTTTGTAACAAGCTTATGGCAAAGTTTGAGAAGGTGGCTCAAAAACTGGCTTTGCATTCAACCAGAAAATAGCTGTAGCGTGCAACTAAGTGACCCTATGCCGGTGCCCGGCTGGGCTAAGTGACTGTGGTACCGCACGGGGACGGACGCGTTGAACTCACCAGGCTCTGGTTGTCCGGCAGCATGACGATGATCTGTGCATTGTGATCCCAGATCATGCGCCAGAAATCTTTAGTCGTATGTGGCAGTGGGTGTTGCGTTATGATGAACTCGTTACTCCTGTAGTAGCCCTTTTGCAGCAAAACAAACCACACAGTTACTTATTGCCTTCAATACTTTTAAAGCATTAATTTCATCTTTGGGGACACATAATGACCCTGTTTCATTTTATTCCACAATATTTTCACCCAGACTATAATTTTATAACTCCATTTCCATTCTGCAGAGTCCCTGTTGTTTTCATTTACTCTAAATCCCAGTATTTATTTGACTGTATCTCATGGAAATACACATTCCATCTAAATGCGCCTTGTATTTAATTTTTTTAGGCAACAATCTTTAATAAAACACAGTTAATAGCTTTACATTATGGGGAAAGTGTTAAAATCTCATCTGTTAATACACAGCCATTACATACAGAATTAAGACAATTATAGGCATCTGGTATTTAGCACCTTAGAATTGATTTTACTTTGTAATTAGGTGTTGGCTTCCTCACCATGATATAAGAGGCATTAATGTAATCTGTTCCCTTCATTCCAGGCAGCGGTGCCAAGCCCACTCTAGCACGCTCAGCTATAAGATTAAAAAAATTAAGAGAGGGGGAAAAAAAAAAATATCAGTCTGGTCATGGCAAATGCAGAAAGTAAGAATTTCTCAGACGTTAACAAACCAAACACTGTGCAGCTCCCATCTCCCGCAGGAGCAGGCCAGCACTTTAACTGCGTTAAAGCATTGCCTGCTAACACAGGATATAAAAGAGAATGTTGCACAATATTCCCACAAGGACAAAGTAATTTCAGGAATCAAATTTTACTATAGCAAAGATTTTCACAGCAGGCTGAATTACCAAATAACAGTATATGCAGTGATAACAGGGGACTTCAGGTAATTCTTGACTGTAGTGTTCCATTTGTCTCCAGCAGCACACAAACCCAGCTGATTTATTTTGTTTTCCCTACCACTCCGTAGCACTACCATCACTCACTCCTCCCAGCTGGAGGGTGAGGGAACCTCCAGGGCCAAAACCCTTCCCTAACAGGTAACCATCCAGCAGCGTGCATGTGTTCTTCAGCAGATCTCCACTCCTCCATCCTCAAACCAACTGACAGGCCCCAAGTGCCAAAGCGAAATCACTGCAGCTAGGTGAGACAAAGTCGTATAGACTATTTCTGCCCTGCTCACATTTGTTTTTAAGATACATCCCGATGACTTCCCTTTTTATTAACAAACTTCATGATGGGCCGTATCTGTGCCACTATTACTGTGTGCTAGCTTGGCTATTATCTGTGCCGTATGTACGCTGGGTGATGGGAATGATGTTGTGCCCATGCTTGGTCTGGTGCAAATTCCTACTGCTTGGCAACCATGCACAGATTCCACATTAATGACTGTGAAACTGTGTCCTCAGGCACTAAATACCCTCAAACCTGGGGAAGGCTCATGTGCAGAAATAGAGTGTAGTAGCTGAATTACCAACAACTTATGCCAATCACACTGGGAGATCTCACCTGAACTGGGAGCAGTATCAAAGTAATTCTGTCAGTATTCCCTAGATTTATCCCCTACCTAATTATTCGAATTCTTAAGCACTTCAAATTAACATTTCACTTGGACAGTATATGTGGCTGACACTGTAACTATTTTCTTTTGTTCAGTTTCATCAGGGTAATTCTGAAAGACAAGACAGCTTGGTCTGAACAAAAGATTACATTTCTCCTTCCTAGTGGCTATGCCTTTTCATGCATCACACCGGGAGAATTCAGTACAAAAAGTTATGCTAGGCAGTAATCAAACCGAAGATGTGATCTTACACGGCACGACTGATGAGTTCCTGTTCTTCTCTTTGTTGCAGTCTTTCTGAGCACTGAAGCATTCCACGTATTTTGCATTACACTGTGTAACCAGCTGAAAGAGAATAAAGTAGTAAGTCAGTCCTCACAGCGCTCTAAATGAAGAGGAGGTTTCTTTGCCAACTCTTGGGAAGATGCATCAGCAGAAGAATAAACCACATTGTTGAACTTGTTTAAAGTACTCAAGATGCCAATGGAAACCATCCTTTTCACACAACATGTTTAATGAATAAAAAGATCTTTGCAGCTCTCAGCTTCGAAACAACCTGAAAATGAAGTTCCATCAAAATGTATTTTCACAGAACACTACATTTAGTTATCTCTGAGAGTATATTTCAAAGACTTGCAGATATGTTCAGTCAGAAGCAGGTCTCAAGGAAGAAAAGCTAGCAAAATAAAACAACAAGAAAATTTTAATGCTTTCTTCTAAAATAAAAGCCAGAACATTCCTGCAGAATGTCTTTTTTCTGCCAGGCCTTTGGGGAACCCACCATGCCAGCATCTGAGACCTGAGGCTGTGGGTTACATTCTTGGGTCTGCCAAGTCCATTCTGGGCTGCTTATGAGGCACAGAGAAAAGTCAGGGGCCCAGATTTGTATTTGAATGCTCCCCCAGTGTATGGGAAAACTCTACCAGAGCAAAGAGGATAAAGGTGTCTTTTTCATCTCCTGCACTAGCGACTCATTACTCAGCGTAATTTTACACTGAGACGGTTGAATGTAAGCTACTGTACCAGGGCTGGAGCACAAGTTCTTTTCTGCCAGCATTGTGGTAGCAGCAGATATCAGAGAAAGATTTAACAAATGCTGCTGGTCACGTCCCAGTTTCAAAAGCACTCTAAACAAGACAGCACTCAACTCATCTATGTAGTGGCGTAAGCCCCATTAGAAGTTATGGGGTTTCTAAATACCTGTGCAACGTTGGCAGAGAAAGTAATTTCTGAAAATATCACTTAAGTTTTTGAAACTTTGCCATGAGTCATCAGAAAACACATACATATAATTTAGTATTGTTTTTAAAAGTGCAACACTTTTTAAAATAAGAAATCTTTTTCTCTTGCTGCCTTTTGTGTGCGTGTGCACGCACTTGCGCTTGTTTCCCTAATTTAGTAATTAAGCATCTGGAATTTCTTGACTGATGAAGAAGTACTGAGATTTCTACAAGTGAATTCAGAGAAAAGCCTGTTGATTTTTTGAATAGCTTGGTAGCTAGTATAATTTAACAGTTTCAGTTCCTTAGGTAGTTGTTAACTGAGTGAGTTTAGCTGTGAAAACAGATGTCATGCATAATCTTCTTATGATATATAGTCTCACAAAATATTTCTAAATGGACTAAAATGAAATGCAATCCGAAAATCTTAGGTTTCAAATAGGAGATCTGGGCAAAAAAAATTTACTTTGGCCAGGATGAAAACAGCTACGACGTAGCAGGGAAAAGCAGCAAGCATAGTTACTAGCAGTAAGAAAGGCATATTATGTTTCCTGATCTGAAAACATTTTTAATTCTTTATCCAGTGCTGAAATAGTAGGTGGTGCTAAGAACCTCAATTCATGTCTTTCTCCACATAGGTGCATGAGAGCCACAGTCTGGAGGAAGACTTCCAGCCAAGCTAACCACAGACTCGGGAATAGGGAGACCAGCAGCACCCTCCAAACCAGCGCCCATGTCCCTCTTCTCACCTCTGACTTCAACAGCGTTAGAGCTGACTTCCAGCAGTGTAGCTAAGACTGTTGAGGACAGAACTTCTCAAGATGCTGCGCTGTGCTAATCAAGTGTTCTGGCTTGGTTCCTTATCTATGACAACTGTCAGTGAAGACAGGGACAGAGTAGGGAAATTAAGTCCCTCTGGACGGCAGTGATAAGCCTTACCTTGAACTGCTTTTCTAGTCGTGTCTTGCCACCTATGCCAGGTATGAGGATGCTGTTGACATAACTATGCAGCTGGTTTGCAGATACTTCAGTTTCCTTCCCGAGGATGGCTTCCAACAAGGCATCATGAATAAAAATGTACTGCTCCTAGAAAAACAACAGGCGCTTGGAATAAACTAAACAGCTGGCTTGAACGGAGGGGCAGAGCACACTAAAGGAAAGGGTGTGCAAAACAAGCCACCCATGCAAACACTGCCAAATCCAGAATAAACATTTACAAGTGTAGCACGTACAACTGAGTAAGTCAAAAGCAAAATCTGAAGTTTCTGGTCTAGAAAAAGAGAGACATTCCAATGCAAAAAATGCCTGGTGATATATTTAGTTTTTACAGGGATGTAACTAAAAAATCCATTTTCTCTTTGATTACAACATAAAAATGAACATGGCTTTAAATTCAACCCCACTGCAATCTTTACCTCTGTCTGGACGAGGTAGTTGCGCTGTGTCCTGATATGTTTCAGGAAACCCAGGACATTAACTGTGCTTTTGTCTTTTATCTGTTGCAGCATACTGTCTATCACAATGTAGGTACCAGTTCTGCCAACACCAGCACTACAGAAGACAGAAGAGAAACTCAGGTAATACAGCCGGACCACAGTAAATGTTCACAACAGCAGAGCAGAACTAAGCAAATATTCCTCTTCACAGACTTTCATTTTCCTGTTAGCCCCAACCATGAAAGTTTCTAAACAAAGTATTTTGGGTTTCTGGGAATTTTATCAGGTGTATATTTCATGATCTGCCACTTGGCTGTCCTGTCTCCACTGCTGTTGGCTAGAAGAAGCCGTATAGAGATCCACCTTACGCCAAACTGCTGCTATCCCGGACCACCAAGGTTGCTCCAGGCTGTGAGGCTGCCCTGGTTGGCTTCAGTCTTGAGGTAAGGCTTAAGCTTCACAGTGGAGGTGTGACCCTACTCTGGAAATGCAAGTGGTATCAGCACTATGGGATGGAGTAAGAGGGGGCTAACCCGGTGGAGGCAGGACTCTTGCAGGGGAGGAGGGCGGTCCCGGGCCCAACAGAGAGGGTGGAGAGGGGAGCTCTTCAGAGCTTCACCGTTTTTGCTCAGGAAAGAGCTCTGATCCCCACCATCCTCTCCTCTTCGCTATGGTGCTCTACATGCCCCTCATACACAGTGATGAAAACCACATCCCTTAACTCGTTTAAGGGAAATCCTCTGTTGACTGCAAGTGCTGGTGAATGTGAGTGTGGTTGAGTGGCAACTGCATGCCCAGGTGTCCGTCTAGTCACACGGCTGGTTGCTAGCAGAGGTAATCCTGCCCTGCCCACGCACTGAACGGGCACGCTGCAAACAAGCTTTGAACAAGGAACTGCACAACCACGCTCAGCAGCTCGGTATCACAGGGTTTTGCTAATGCAACTGGGAAGCTTTTGCATTGGAGCCATCTTAAGACGTAGGCAAAGCAAGCTCATGTCTACCTGCACTCCACGGGGCTGGTGCATGCTTGTGTTAATAACTCGGGGCATTTGTCTTAGCTGGCGTGTAAGGGCACACGCTGTGTGCCAGGCATGCTTGCCATGAGGTAGCCAATCACCCCCATCGTACCTGCAGTGCACCACCACCGGTCCCATGTCCGGGGTCCTGGCTGCGGAGGATCTCCTAACGAAGGTTAGCACAGGCAGAGCGTACTCTGGCACTCCCATGTCCGGCCACTGAGTGTAGTGGTACTGAATAACCGTTCTCTCGTTCTGCCGCCCTTTGGGGTTGCCTTTCTGACCCTGCGTGCAGAGTGTGCAGAGAAAGAAGAGAAAGATTAGGGAAGAGAAGCATGGGAAGACAACTCTACTGGCTTGCTCAGCTGAAAAAGTGCTGGACTGGAACAGAAGAAATCTTGTGCAGCTCTGCCTCCTGCTAGGTGGAGACAGAGTTCAAGGAAAAGAAGATGTGGGAACAGGTATTAACAGCAACAACTGTGACACCAAAGCAGAACTTGAGAAAAAAAAAATACAGGATAAACCTTTTACCAGGTTCCTTGTAATCCTGGCTCTGCTTACTTATTTCCCATCCAGCTGCTACTTCAAGTTGCCTATGCAACAGCCGAGTTTTGCTCGCGTGCCTTGCATCCTACAGAAGCCAGAAGGCATCTGGATGAGAACAGGGAAGGCTTTACTCACCTTTTTCATCTTTGTGTTCCTGACTGTGAAGCGGCGCACAGTGTAGCAGGCATGAATGTTTGTGCTCTTCAGCGTGACAATTATGTTGCCGTACTCCTCGCTGTTCTCTGACGGCCAGTACTGATCGCATTTTCTCTGAACAAAGACATAGTTGGGTGGGTTGGCTAAGGGTCTCAGCCGCTTCTTTATATTTGTGTTTAGAGCTTTTTAAAAAAGTAAAATCACAGCTAGCTATGTACCCCTCTGTTATGTTAGTTATATATTATACATCAATATATATCATCCCAAACCATTTAAAAACAAATTTCTGCCCACATGATTTGAGGAGGTGTTAAGGAGCAGCTGCTAACAAACTAGAAAATCTCTTACTCTTCCTTTTTCAACAAGGTTTGTGATCATGACAATGATTCCAGTATTTTGTTCCCAAATCATCCTCCAGAAATCTTCAAAGGTAGACTTTAAAGGTCCCTGGGTAGCAATGTAGGCTTTTGCTTTGTTGTAACCCTTCAAAGAAAACCAAAATGCCAAGTGAGATGAAAGCAGTATCATGGCAGACATATTAATATTTTAAAGGTAACAAAGAAAGGTGCCTTTCTCATTTAAAATAGCGAGGAATTTGTAGCAAAAGTATTAGGTGAAGTTGGAAAACATGACCACATGTGGCAATACTTCCTCCTTGTGGAAGGACTGAGAGTTAGCGAAGAAAAAAACAATTTGAAGAACTTACATCGACATAATTAGCATTAATGTAGTCACTGTGCTTAGAATCTTTTCCTGGTAAAGGCCTTAGCTTCACCCTGCTGTGATCATCTGCAGGATAAAAAACAGAACAGAGGAGCATTAAGGAAACACAGTGCAGAACTGCAGGTAAACATCCTATTTCCTAGGTATTGGAGTAGTCCTTATTAATACATGGAAGAAGTTGGCCTTGGCTTATACTCAAGGGAGAGGTGGGAATATCTGTTGGTCATCTGCTCATGGCGGCAGGTCCTCAGGCCTCACATCCCTTAAAGTACGTGGTTGGTGCTGGGACAGCTTCTCTTGAAAGAAGACGGGAGCCTCAGGAGCACCATCTCTGCATCATCCCCATCACCCAGCGCGGTGCAACTCCAAGAGCCAGGGCACTCCACAGGGCTGTGTGACGCCATGCGGAGACCCCGGCTCAGCTCTCGCAGGCGGTAAAGATGCCTTGGCTTGGCGCCGTGTCTGAGCTCTTCATCCTCCCCTTGGGGCTGGGCTCAGACAGCTCTGCTGGCTCTGGGAGCCGAGCAAATGTCCTCACTCCTTCACCGCCCTCATCACGCCAAGAGGACAGACTTTCAGTCATGTTCTTTAGTTCCTCTTTTTGTTCCAGCCTAACGCTTGAATTCCGACTTAAATCGGAAAAAAATTGCAGTTCTTCTGCTCCTAGGCCGCAGCATTGGGCTGGATGGTGCTTCCAACACATGCAGAGATGAGACATGTTGGCTAACTTTAAGCGTGAAGAAACTGGTTTCTGTTGCTTTCCTTCAGCATCAATGGAGAGAGAGGCTCCTCCAGGGACAACCTGGAGGGCTGGAGTGCCTGCTCCAGTTCTCCTCCAGTGGTACTTCTCTCTCCATGCCTAGAGGTACCAGACATCTATGTCTACAATCAGAGCTGGGACAACCACAATGAATCCCCTTGCCTAAGGCCACACAGCAAGTCTTTTACAGGTCTGGGAATTGGTCCTCAGCTGGCACCTTGATTACTTCTGAGAATCTGTTAGAGACACACATTTCCCTCCTATGCCATCAAAAACATTCAAGATTTATTGCAATGTTTATGAACATTGTGAACTTTTTATCAGTGGCTCTCCATCTTTATTCCTAAACCACAGTGACTGCTGCATCTGCTATTCGTTCCACATCAGAGAATGATACAGAAAAAGCTACTGCATTCCCATCCCAGACCTGCAATAATTTGAATTCTAGAGCAGAATCCAGATTTGCAGTTCTCAGAGGAATACAGGCAAAGTCTGCACTGTGCTACAAAGATCACTGTTTGTCCAAGCCCTACACACAGCTGAAGCAGTTTGAAATACAGCAGATACATCCTGTAAGATTTACCACCTTTGGGACTGTAAGGGAATCCCAAGGATCATCAATAAAACTCTGCTCCACCATGCACTTCCCTTAGGCCAGTTTTCAGACATTAAAGGACAGAAGAGCTCTGATCATCAATTTATCCCAGTTATTTCTCCACAAAATTTCATACCAAACTGATACTTCTAAAACTACACTTGGAACATCAAACTGCAAAGTATTTTAAAGGAAAAGCTGGAGTGAAATCCTGGCCCCAGAGAAGTCACAACATCCACTGCCTTTAGCAGGGAAATTATCTCCCAGCCCCACTTTCACATGTTTATTAATTACTGTGCAATAATGTAATCTGAAGCCACCTGCCTTTTCCAGTCACATACAGACACACTGCGAGAGGAGAGCGCTTTTCCACGTTGATTCACTGTGCTTACTTACAGGCTAGGATGTTGATGTATCTGTTCTTGTGCTTGTTGTCGGGGTGGTTGGAATGCTCTGCAGTGATGTTCATGTCGGCCGTACAGCGCTGCACTTCCTAGGCATAAAAATTAATTGAACGGAAAATGTGTCAGTGCAAAGAATTTAAGCTTTATCTCCTTTTGCAACAGCTCACAGAAACCATGTTTAAAACATCGCTATCTTAATTGCTGGATTGAACACAAAGTCCTTCAGTGTTGTCCTGTATGACGTGGTCTGCTTAAACCAAGCCGCGTTAGCTGCTCGCTGGTGTGGCTCCTCTCAGACTTAGTGACAGATGCACTCGGGGCACCCCGAGGGCCGACCGCCTCCTCCGACCAGCAGTCCATCCATCCTCTGGACTGCATCTCCTGTGGTGCCCCACCCTGTCCCCTTCTTGGGAAGGGAAGACAAAGTCCCTCAAAGGCAACCATGGTCAGTGCAGCGTGAAAAACCAAGCACAAACCCCACTTCAACAGCAGCCTTTGGCCGCTGGACAACTTATCTGCTTATAACCTCTCAAAACAGGGTTTCTGACATTTAAGTTTGGCACTAACCTTTTGTTAGTTCTCTGCAGAGAGATGCCTTTTATAAAACATAAATAAAACAGATCTCTGAAGATAAGAGCGGGTGCTTTAAATACCACTGCTTGGACACTGATTAACAGCCCACAACACAATGAAAAAGATAAAAGGTTGTATCCACGTATGTAAACATTTACAAAGCAGAAAGAGGCCAGGCTTGTCAAGGTGTTCATGAAGCTAGAGATGCAGGTTTCTGTCTAGTCGGGGCTGTAGGTTAGATACCTAACTCCCATTGATTTTTTTTTAGTTCTTCACCTACCTCTTACTTACACTGTCCAACAACAGAATATAGGGCTACTGAACTGGGGCAATGGAGGGTCTTTTCCCTGACCCTAGAGAAAAACAGCTCTTCCCCTTGGCCAGGCTGTCCTAGAGAGTGACACACTTCAGAGACTGTCTTGCCAACTGAGCCACAAAAACTCATGTGTGATACCACCTTCAACATATATTTTTTTAATCTATTTAGCCACAGCCTTCCTGAAAAATCTAAATCCCTTTTTATCACTAGCATAAATATTCTTAGTTTAAAAACACATTTTTGAAAATTATATCAATGTTTGGAGTTTACAAAGTCGCGTAAGAAACTATATTTATTCAGTTTTTTGCAAGTCCCAGAAATCACACCAAACAGAACCAATTTCCCCCAAGGATATGTGGGGAAGTGCCAAATTACTTTGTACTTCAGGCTTTAAAAATAACAGTATAGAACCTGCCTAAGAGGGAAAATCATTAGGAGCTCACAGCTGCTACAAAGATCACGAGCTAAGTGACAGAGAAAAATTATCAAGAGAAATGCTATACAAACAGCAGATGTAACAGAGTTCAGCATTATGCAGACATTTCACAAAGGACTTGCATAGCAATTTTGATATCTTCCCCAGCATTTACATTTTAGAAGTGCAAAGTATACTAAAACCTTCAACATTTTATAGCTTTTATACCCACATGACACTCCCAAATAACAATTGCTTCTCTCTCTCTCTCCCCCCCTCTCCATAGGGAGGAACGTACTACGCTCAAGGAGATGAGCTGAGCAAAGACAAAGAGGAATCAAGCAAAACTCTCAGCTGGCCCTAATAGAATTTTCATAGTTCCATTCCTATCACAGAAATAAAAAAACGCATTAAAGTGTGCGTTTCCCCTAATTCTGCCTGTCAGCTCCAGTAAGCAGGGGACTTCTGATTGCACAACGGGCAGGATCAGTTCAGCCTAAGTCATAATGGGAAAAGCAGCATTACTTACGTGTTAGGTTGATTTAATGTAATTTTGTTTTACCTTTTTTTTTTTTTGCATATAGAAATCATATAACATGACTGCTGTACTATTGTAGCTCCCTCCTAAAAAATAAACCCCTGATTCTGAAAAGCCTCATATCAAACTCTACATCCCTACATCACTACAAAATTCTTTTTAGAAGTTATTAGCATTGAAACATTTATGCCAAGTGCTGTAGAATTTAATACAGATGAATCCAATACGGTTCTGTGGAGAATACTCTAAAAAGTTATAGAATTTAATAGGGAATTACCTCCCTGCTAAGGAATTTTCTCTGACAGTTTAAATACTACATAGTAAATGTATCACTTTCTATTAAATTCTATAGGATTTTTCCATAAGGGAATTGGTTGGTGAGGTTAATCATTTTAATTAACCTTTTTATGTTGATGCTGACTGTTTTCTCAACTGTACATGTTCCCAGCTGGCCAATATAAAGTTAATAGAAGAGGAAGATTAAGCCAAGATGGTGAAAAACACAGCAAAGGCAAAGAAGGTCTGATGCTGTGAGAGCTGATCATCTGAAAATGGCTTTTCTTAATACATAACATTCTAAATGACTTTTAATACTCTGGAAAGCTGTTACAATGGTGGGTTCCTATGTCTGCACACTGCAAAGCATGGCAAAAGGAGACTGTTCAAGAAAAGTTTCCAGTTGCCAATGCACCTCAGCTCTTTCTGTATTTTTAAAAATCAATGTAGAAATAAAAGGCCATTTTGACTTTGGCCCCCTCTCCCTGAAGTCCAGGACACAACCAGTGCTTTGGGATGCTGGGGCTGTCCAGCGAGAAGGGGCCTGAGGGTATCCCCCAGCTCCATGCTGGCCACGGACAACGTCTGGCCATGTTGCATGGACAGATGGGGTTGAGAGCAGAGGGCGGTTATGCCCCTCTTTCACCCTCCCAGGTTCATCTCTCCAAATTCTAACAGCAAATTACTAAACCACAAGCTTCCTCCACCAGACAGTAAGACATAAGTGAACATTCCTTTGTTATTAAAGTCAAGGTGGTTGTCTTTCATCAATGCACAAAATGCTGCAAGAAGACAAGACTAGTTGCAGCCTGTTATCTATGCCTCTGGTTCAGAGTATTATGTACCCTCTGGCAGCAGAGGACAGCCTGGTGTTAATAAATATCACTCTGGAGAAAGCTCCAAAAAGTCACCATCCTAATTGTGCCATTTTACCACATTTATGTATATCACATATTTACTTTCCCAGCATTGCTTATGCAGTAGAACACCCTGGGATTTCTAAATCTTACTCTCTACCAAGTCTTTCATTTGCATTTAAAACATCACCATGATTACATTATTATTATGACTTAAGTTTGGAGGCAGGCCACCAGGTCGGGTCTGGTCCCAGGCTGCTCATTGCAGCCTAACCAAACTCCACTCCAATTAGCACAAAACTGCTACTGGCACCTTGGAGTAGGACAGATATCACCACATCCATAATTCATCCACAAACTTTACAGCTCTAGTCTTTTCTTCGGCTTTCCTTAATCCCACTTAGTCTCTTCTATGGATTTTAAGAGCAGCTGGCTAGTGTGCTGCCGCTCTTCATGTTTAACTTTGCAGAACACATTACTGTCCAAAGACGAATGGATACAGGCCCTTATTCTGTCCTTTCAGCTTATCATTGACAACCCAGGAAACCAAAGTACATGGTTTCAATTGACCATTAGTTACTGTAAAAAGTGTTCTAGTCTATGCTATTATGGCTAATTTACCTTTTAATTATATTGTCCATGCTAATGCTAATTGGAATTTGATACACCCAGGTTTAACGACCCATTTTCATTGCCTTTCTGAAACAAGTTACAAAGTAGTTTCTTTTAAACTTCAAAGAACTTCCATTTAAGTGTAAAATCAAACCGCTCCAGCATCTTGCTGGCAAAATAAGGTTCTGAGCAAGAATCTTTGCTACAGTGACTGAGCAGGAACTCGGTCTCTTGATTTGGCCTTATGCAGTGCTGCTGTTGTTTCCCATTATTTCAGCCTGATGTCCTAGCAGGGGCTGAACTGTGAAAGCCTATGAATAGCAATGAGGGGGAATCATGAACAAAGAAAGGATCCTAATCTGCAGGACTAAATTAGAGAAGATCCATAGCTATGTTTTGATATTATTGTGATGTTTTTCAGCATGAAAGCAGCTAGCTCATTCACCCCTAAAATATTTTTTTATCTATTATTTTAATCCGAAATTAGAGAATTCTGTGGTAGTGCTCTTGCTGTTTGTTTTATCACAGCAAACATGAAGACAGCATACCAACAGAGACAGCAGATAGTATTTGAAGATATCCCGCAGGAATAGTGTAGATTTTCGCAATAATTTCACACTAGTATAAACTCTCCAACAGCACTCAAGAGAGAGGTGAGTTGGGGACAGCCTAGAAAGAAGAAGAAAATAAACAAACCAAAAGGACTCAACACAGGAGTAACAGTGGAGGGATCATGAACTAAAAGCTAAAAATTCATGTAAATGAGTGGAGAGGAGAGGATGGTGGAGGATCGTTTGCTTGCGACATCCTTCAGTAGGCAGGGGAGTGTCGGAGTCTGACTGAAACCTCGCATTGCCCGTGCGGGGCTACGGCTCCTCCGAGCGGGGCTTCCAGGCAGAAATGTTGGGCATGGCTGTGGTACTATGGTTAGTAACAGAAAGCCCAGAGACCTCAACTTCTTTTATTGCTTCTCTTCAACCTGCTTTCTTAGTTCACAATGCCAGTTTCTTAGGGTGGGTGCAGCAGTGAGATAAGAATCGCGAACCCAGGAAGACCCTCTCTCTTCTGCAGCAATCCCTCCTCCCCCAGCCTCACCGTGCTGCTTCCCTTTGGTTTCAGTACAGCAATGTCAGGCTGAGAACACTTCTAATCATGGCAGTTCTGGGCCAGGATTATAAAACCTGGTGCAGTAACGTCTGCTAGCAGCATGCTTTTGAAATGGCATCTTTCTATTGCCAAATTCCTTGGTGTAGATGCAGTTATAAGCACGTGCCTGGTGTAAGCTGTGTCTAATCTGTAAGGGATGTCAGTATAACTACACAGAGCTTTTAGTGTTTCAAGAAATGTGCGAAGTGCGGCGTTATCTGTCTTCAATGCAGCCCTTCGCTAGAGAATAACATTCTGAGGTCACCGGTTAAAAAGAGCTAGCGACCCCTGCCCCAAGCAGCAGCAACCATGAGAATAACGTTAGCAAATCCCTGCCACATCGCTGAAGATATAGATTTATGTTATTTTCTTACATTTCAGGACATTTAGAAGAAGGTGCCACTGGAGTATAAAGATATTTTCAATTTATGTGTTGAGGGAGCTAGACAGCCTGCCTCCAAGTTCAGCGAGCCTGTTCAGCCTCCAAATTGGCAATGAATCATTACACTCACACGGCCACAGGCAGGAGAGGTCTGCGGAGATTGCATTCACCCACTCTAATCGCTCCCGCAGCGGCACTGACCAACTCACTCCAGAATTAAGAAGGAGGGAAATAAAATTGTCTAATCTCAGAAATCAAAATACTGCATTATATTATAAAAATTCACAGTTAGCTATGGAGACGGAGCATGATTTCTTGGCTTACTGTTCCTTTCTTAGAGCAAAAGGACACACCTACTCAAAAAACTTACTGTGTTATTCCAGTAACTGGCCAGGGGGAGGGAATAAAAAGCTTTACTGTGGGAGGTGGCACTTCACACTCTTTGATACAAGAATTTGGAGGGCACATGCCCTGTACAGTCAGGCTATCAGGGGAACAGAAGATGACAAATATGACATCGGTTTTTAAAATGAGATCCAGAAGGGCTTTCAGGCACTACAGCCCACTAAATCTGACTTCTCTGTGGGGCAAACTGCTAGACGCTGCAATAAATAGCAGAGCTAGTGAACACCTTTAACACACTGTGGAGAGATCCCTGCAGAATTCTATAGGTAAGAACAGTCTGGAAGAGAATAGCATATTTGGATTTCCAAAATGTTTGTAGAAAGGCCTCTCAGAAAATATTACCTAAGAACCTGATCTGTCTTGGAGCAAAAGGAAAACTGCCTTTGTATACTAACAGGTTAGAGGTGGGACTCACCTGCCCAGGAATTGTCAGCGTTCAGATTTCACCAGTGGGACCTTACGGGGACCCTAATCTATTCATAAATGGACTGCAGAGGAGACAAAGTGTGTTTATGATACAAAATTATTCAGGATAATTAGAACAAAAACTGTTTGTGAAGGGAAGCAGAACAATCTCGCAATACTGAGTGGCTGAGTGATAAAATGGCAAATGAAATTCAATGTTGATAAATGCAAAGCGATGTACTTGGGAAAAACAACCCTTACTACACATACACACTGACAGGTTCCCAATTTGCTTTGCCATTCAGTGATGAGACCTTGGGGTCACAGCTGATAGTTTTCTGGAGGTGTCAGCTGAATGCTCAGTAGTTGTTAAAAAACAAATAGTATACTAGGAAGAAGGAAAGTAATAGAAAACCAAAAGAAATCATCACTGTGCTCCTGCAGAACTCTGCAGTAAACCCACTCGTTAAATACTGTGCAGTTTTGGCCTTCCCCTCTCGAAAAGGGTATGGTAAAGGAAGAAAAAAAATGCACAGAGAGAGTAAGTCATCAGGATTCTAGAATGGCTTCCTCAAACAAACAAACTCAATAGTTTAGACTTCTTCAGATTTGAAAACAGATGATTAAGGGGGGAATATAAGTGAGGCAGACAGAATCATATGAGGCGTTTAAGTGAACAGGCATGTACTTTGTAATGCAAAAACTAGGAGGCACCAAGAGAAGTTATTAGGCATGAGTAAAAAGCAAAAGGAAGTCTGTGGAACAAATTGTAGAATTCATTGCTATGGGATGCTTTGGACACCAGAAGTCTAAAAGGCTTCAAGAGGCAATTAGAAATTTGTTGAAGAAAGATCTATCAAAGACTATTAAGCATAACGGTGCCAAGAAAATCTCTGGCTAGACAAGGAGTAGATATAATCTCTGGCTCGGGAAGCCTCTCAATCTCTGCTCAGTCTTGCCACCAAACCCTGCCCCCGTGCTGCCCTGTGAAAATGTTGTACCTCACCCTGTATGCCAGAGCCAAGAGGGTGCTGGAGCTGCCTGAGAGCAAGCCAAAGAACCTCCTTGAACTTTTTTCAGTATTAGGTTGAACAGATTCCAAGGTGGAATACAAAGAGTTGTATCAGAGACCAGCACTGGTGATGCAGGATTGTGGATTTTATTTTAAAAAGCTATTTGTTGTTCAGTATTAAACTGGGCCTTGTATTTCTAATTTATATCAAAAATTGAAAATTCATAGGACTCAAAGGAAATCTTAACAATTCTGTATATACAAGAAAGCCCAGCTATCACCAGACAATAAAGCTGGCTACTTGCACTATGATTACTCAAAGGGAATAAGGATTCACTTTGGATGTACTTTCCAAGGAAAGACTTGTGAGTGCAAAGTCTTTTTTTCCTCTGCACATGGAACGCTTCCTAAGCACATTCAGAAAATATTTAGCTGTAATTACAGCTCATTTTAAGAGGAGGAGGAAGTATTCACACAATTTACTTTCAAAGAAATCTTCTTTAGGTACAAACCAACTCAATACAACCCCACAACGTGCTGCCAAAACCACAAGAGACTTACACCGAAAACTAGCAACAAACAAATGGAGAATGTTTACCTTCTACCTCGGGCAGAGTATGTGCGTGCCTAGCTTAGTCTTTCCTTTCACAAGTTCCACCATAAAACCTCCTGCCACAGAAATTTCTGAAAAGATTTTTGATCCTTTATTCCTTTCAAAAAATCCCATGTGTTGGCTATCTTTGGGAAGATAATTTATTCTATAGTATTGATCATATTTTTTTCCAGCATCTCCTTGTCATTCTCTTCTCTCTGCCTTTTAGAGGTAAAAAGCAGATGTTTTTGTAAAAAACCCATATGACTGCAGAATCTAATACCTCTTTTCAGGAGTTCCCCACACAAGCAGGCATGATATGGCTGAGGTGCTTTCCACTCAAGGCTAGCAACCCTTTGACGCTGAGTTCTCGGTTTCAGCTGGAATCCTACTGTTTCTCCATGAAATGTTAGCTACGACTTCACGGTAGCTGGCAGATATGATTCCAGCACATACACCACGGTTGGTCTGGCCAGGTGTGAGAAGTCACACCATCAGCCACTTCCAACAGTTGCTGTACAAATGTAACTTCAAGTGCCTCTATCCCTCAGCCACTTCCAAAACTGGGATTCTGATCTCTGAGTCACGCACTTGAGAAATGTTTTACCTATGGGCTCTGTGAAAAAAACTTGGTTTCGCTCTTCTGTCCCATCACTGTGAACCATGAAGAAGAAAGTCAGGCCCACGAGGCATCAGCTGGCCAGAACGTAAGCAATGAAAGGGAGTCAGACAGTTTACCCCAGACAGTAATAGTCTTCTTCCTACTCCTTGTTCTTACTCTAGGAGGAGATTTCATTCACTCTTTAGGAAGCCGAGACCTCAGCTATGGAGAAATACATCTGGAGTAGCTATACGGACCTCAGAGATGCTACACATTTTAAGCCGGCGTGCGGTGCAGTTGGCGGAGTTTAACTTCCCTTCAGAGGGGACTCCGTGCTCCCCACAACAGGACTAATTGGCCAAAGCCACCTCTCTGACTGGCTGCCATGGTGTGGCACTCGCAGCAGCGAGCTCCAGGAGGAAGGGAAAAAATAGGGCTATTAGAACAGTGTTTTTCTTTGCTAAAACATGGGCGGAAGGTGTCCAACATTTGTTAATAGCAGTGATTTTGCGACAGCTGAAGCAAAGCCTGCTTAAAGCCAGACCAAGTTTACAGATGTGTTGCTGATTATTTTGAATAATTAAATGGTGTAAAACCCAGCTGTGATGAATAGCACTGGGGTCGCAATTCATAAATAATTGAGAAGAGTGAGTCGCATTTGATCATCCTGATCAAATTCTACTCTCTGGAGAATAAATGTTTGTCCTGAATACCATCAACATTGTTAAATGCCTCAATATTCCTGCTCAGCCATCCAGCCAGCAGTCAATTGAACTAAATCACTTTAACACCTTACACATTTGCCTTCCTCATGAATACAAAACGTTTCTAACTTACACAACGGTTTTCGGGCATCAGACAAAGCAGCCACTCTTTATAGACAGTAACCAAGCAGGAACAATAAATGTTTTAAATGATCCCATTAAAAACAATTCCTGCATACAGTCTTGTCTTTACTGCAGTAAGTGAAGCAGCCGTAGATATTAGGCCCCTACTTTGTTTCACTGCCTTGTTTGTGAGCAGAGCTGCCTCTCCGATTCACATGCAGCGCACAAACATGCGTCGTTTTCCTGGTGGGGACACCAGTAGAAGAGCTCCATGCAACTTCCTGGGGCTCCTTCTGCTTCTCAGTACTTCCAAAAGCTCAGCTGTGACTGTGATTAGACTGAATGAAAGACATACCTAAAAACTAGCCAGAGAATACTACCTTGTGTTGATTAGAGCCTGACTCTGCAGCCCATCCTCATACTGTGTGATATTTACCATGCTCGCACAATATGGGTTTGGTAACCCAGAGGTGGAAAACTGCTTTCACTTCATTGGAATTACCTCCAATTTATAGCAGATCTATTGGTCAGAATCTGTCCTGAACAGGTAACAAGATACAAACTTTAAAATAGTCACATTAGGTAAATACTACCAACTAAATCCTGAAGCCTTTTGCCTTGGTTTTACTGGAACAAAATAACTGATGACCTCAACAGCAATCTTCCCTGGCTGAACAGAGGATTAACAAGGACTCCAGCAACTGACCCATAGTTTGGGTTTTCATAAAAGACCACATTCTATTACTCTGGCTCATAGTAAGCACTATTTTACTTCTTTCGGGCTACTCAAGGGGCATGTGAATATTCAGTGTGACTAAGAGGAGCAAATTCTGGGCCAACAAGAGTGAAACAGGCTGCAGATTATAAGAAAGGCCTGGAGTTAAAAACAAACGCTTGTATCTTCATGCTGTTCCTGGGGGGCTGCAGACAGCTTTTCCTATTTAATAACAACTTACGAGGGTCCTCCCTTAAAGGCACCAGATCTGTGGTGATTAGAAAGCATCTGCAAATTTTCAGTCCCACATTACTCATACCTGGTGCCAAATTGGTATTTCCTGATTTCTTCTGATACATTTGAGCATTGAATTTACCTGACATGACAGCATCACACAGATGTCGCACGATCCCTAAGTATTAGTACACAATTAACTTTAGGAAAACAATGTTCTACTGGTGGATCATTAAATCATACCTCAAAATCTTCCGAGAACCCATGCTGGTTATTGGAATACAGCTCACTGATGTGTTTAACGAACTGCTTGACTGGAATTGCTTCCATATCATCTGTAGAAAGAAAGAGACATTCAGAGTTGCTATTTGTCTCATACATAAAACTTCAGGAGAGAAAGTCTTCACTCAATATCACTTAGATCTGAGTTCCCAGGGGCACAGCTAGTTCAATATTCGATAATAAGAAATCTTGATGAATGTGGCCAATTTTGAGATAAACTCTTCATATTATATTTCTAATTCTAAGTGCTGCAGTTATGAATACTGAGAGTCTATTCTCACGATGATAATTTAGAAAGTCCAATTGAAGTTCAAGGATCGTTTAGTTCGTGTTCGCAGTTTGAAGATGGCTGTGGATGGGATGAGGAGGCCTCCTCTCCTTCCACATTGTATAAAAAGAACAGAAGAGACCGAAAATATGAAAGTACAGTTGACAGTTGCCCCGAGCAAGTTTTCACCAGACTGAGCAGACACACAGGCTTTTCTCCTGAAATTTATTAACTTTTTCCTTTTTACACAATGATGTAGAATCCAAATGGACTTGTCATGAAACTGTCTCTGAGGAAAAGACCAAGCAACACAACACCCACACTAATTTGAGTTCTCTCTCATGCCAGACACTATTCATAACATTGAATATGTATTCCACTGGACCATTTGTTCTTGCTCAGCACAGTGCAAATTCCACCCAATATACCAATAAATAACCCATAGACATTTCCTTAAAAGAAAGGAGTCAAAGGCTTGAATTGAATTAAAGACAAACAAGACTGTTTTGAGCACCTGGGACTCCGGACAGATTCTAATATAGCTGGGGTGTAGGATGGCTGCCTTATTTCTCTCTCTTTCTCTCTCCCAAAAAAGGCCTAGATGTTGTTAAAACCACCACTGTGGTTAGTGAAAACACCGTGCTTGCCAAGATTCATTAGTTAATATTTTCAGTCTGGCATTTAGAAAATGTAAATTGCTATACAACTGTGATTACTTTCAGCATGTGAAATAATCTATTGCCTGATGGCTACTATTGTCTGATTGCATGATTTTATGGCAATACTCTGGTATTTATATATCCCATTTAATATTCTTCTGAAGATCGCATCCAGTTTATGTTTACTCCCAGTAATTCAGTGGTGTATTTTTGCTCCCATTTAGCAGCCATATGGTTTGGTGCTACAGCTGCATTATAATCTGGATTCCTTTCCTTTTAAACATCTACATTATGATAGAAAAAATCCAAATATTTCTACAGATACTTAGCAAAATTTAACGATAAATAAATAGATGTGACATTTACTGTATTCAGAGTGAAAGATCTTTGGCAGCTAAAACCTCTAAGCTGTCACATATGCTTTTCTTAGCAAAGGGTATGAAGATCTGTATGTGTAAATGAGGTTCTACTTTGGCAAGAATTTTATAGATCCCTGACAATCTGATTTCTTTTTGGCTGATGGCAGTTAATATTGACCATGTCATTACTTCTCTACTCTTATTTTATCAGGTAACACTCTAAAGTGGCTTTTCTCATCTACTGACATTTTCAGATCTCAATCAGCTCTCTTATATTTTATTCACAAGAGCTAATTGTTAAAGATATGTTTGCAATCTCATCACTTCTCAGTACAGTAATGCTACTTTAATTAACCACATGCTCATTTACTAAATAATACAGAATTCAAAACATTTGACAAATGTATGCTCATCTTAGCAAAAAGCTGCACCGTGCAGAAATGCTGGCACTTTACAATATTTAAGTGATAACATTTATTCTATGTAATATTGAGAACATCATCATCTCATAACAACATTTGTATTAATATTTTTGTAGCCAAGACACTTGAATGGAATGTCTATAGGAACAGCAGTCAATAGCAAGAGCCTGTAAAACAGTCTTTCCTCTCCTGAAAAATACCCCATACATCCTAGATTTCCTTGAAAATAACTTGCGCTATGATAGCAATTTCACATACTCTCACAAGAAAAGTTCCATAGTTATCATTTGGTTTTTTTTCTTGAGTAGTCTAGCTCAGCTGAGACCAACGGAGATCAAGGATTCACCGCAGCAGACCAGTGTGTCCAATTTAATTTTGCAGAAGGCAGAATTTAATTTTAATTGTGATCTGTGAGCCAAAAAATACATTAGAGATAACGCGTTCTCTGGCCCATTGAATTCCCACCAATTTCAAGGATGGGTCTGCACCAGAGATCCACGGCAAAATATGGTTAGTTTTCTTTCTATGATCATCACTGCATGGTGGCAGTGTGTCTCCACCTTTATTGCCACTGCTAATTCACTTCTCTGTTGTTCACCATCCTTTACTGTTTCTCCTTCCTTTTTCCTCTTCTTCATTTTCACTTCTGATTCCCTCCAGAAGCTTTAACCCAATGCAGTTGTTTACCCTATTTGATAACATGGGCAATAACTAAATATCAAATAAATTAAATAGGAAATACTGTTGACATATGAGCTCACTGGGTGAGAGGGAGCTTGTGCTGCTGAAGCTGCCCATAAACACAGGAAAACCATGTTAGAGCAAATGTGATTGTTTCATACTAGGAAGATTAAAACCAACCACAGATGAGACACTCAAAAAACCGCTTATGATTTCCAGCTTTCAAACCGCTGGGATACCGTGGTCCTACTGACCGTGCAAGGCCTGGCAGCTGCTATGGAGAAGCCCAGAGGCAGCCAGCCTCGAGGGACATGCGCAGCCCCGAGGGGACAGGCAGCCCGCCCACCTCACCTTGCTGACAGCCACAAGAAAGCACCCGCTCGTAATATATAGTCTGTTACACTAACCAGTGGAACGGAAAAGCGTTAAAGTCATTTGGGGCTGTATTTTTCTACTCGTGACCTCCAACTCCAAACTCCCACCCAGGAACACAAATTACTTTAGCTGGAGTACGTGCATGCTTAGCCATTGGCAGCTTGTCAGACCTCCTCCAGTAAAATAGGCACTAATATACTCAGCACTCTTGAATGATGTCTGCTCTGACGTTATCTGAGGATGGCTGTGACCTTCTCTAACAAAACCAATGGCTGTAGCTAGATGCACAGAATATGCTTTTCCTCTCACTGTCATCAGTCCAAGGCTTTGGTTAAGCCTTCTTTCCACCTTAAGACAAGCAGACTTCAATGACCGTAATTCTTTTAGTCGATTGAAGAGATTAATGGAATCCTATAATGGCTAATTAGGAGCTCTCATAGTGCTTCTGTGCATATTCCCTTTTGCACCATATACTTTTTCCCATCCAAAAGCTAGAGCGACATTTGATATTGTCAGTACGATGCTTACATTCTGCAAGACCTACACATTATTCAAAGAGAAGAGGGAAATGTTTTAATAACATACCTTCACCTCTAACACTGCGGATATAATTACAGTTCTGTCTAGCTTGGGCTTAGCCAGCTGTTTTATCAGTGTCGATAAAGCGATTCTGGATTTACGTCACTACAAAATATGAGCCTAATCTGGCACCTCGCTACCATACTAACCCTTTGTGTGATGCAGAGAAAGAAGGAATCTTAGATGGACAGGGGCAAAAGTCTCCAGAACTTTAAAATAATTGTGTATATATATATTATTATTATTAATATAATTTATAATAAGATCCTTTATAATCAGACACTACTGAAGCTGACAGACGGAGGGGGTATGTTTAATCACTCTGCTAGATATCTAACACTTTGCTGGAGTTCCTATCTTTAATTGCTGGTCCAACACATGGACCTGAGAGGAGTATCAAACCCACAAAACCGAAGGGGAACACAACGGAGCTAATTTCCTGCCACAAAGGGAGAATGCCAAAAAGAAAGTCATATTTGTTTAAGAAAATGATTGTGGAGGAAAACTTTCACTTGCACCTCATTTTATAAGAAATGGCAATTGACATCGCAGAATACATAATACATCCCTTCAGAAGACAGCCCCCTTCAAAAAAACCCCGAAGTGTATAGAAGCAATAAAGTTCCAATAGGGTTACCTTTAAAGTTTGGATAATTAGTAATCCTACCAGGAAAGATTTTCCCCTATCTCCCACTCAATAAGCTGCCTTTGTAACATTAAAGCACTAGGGGCCAATTTCAAAAGAAAAATGGGATATCGTATCAGAGGTGGCATTTCCACACAATAAGATCTCAGATTCATTTTGATTCATGTATAGCCTGAGAGCTCATTGGGTAGTTTAGTGGCATTGGACTGGAATAGATGGTTTTGGGTCAGGAATTAATCCAGAAGGTCAAAACCGAAGTGATTTTTCTCATTACCTTTCTCTAGTTTGGAGTTTCGGTGTTTCTGAAGACCAGACATCTGACACACACGAAGGAGTCTTGGTAAGAAAATTCTCCCACGTCTTTCATTCTGCTTGCAAATGTTTTCTGTTTTTCTGCTATTATCTTACCCAGTCTACTAAATCCAATGTACTCCATATATCTTACGCCTTACTTTTAATGGGAAAGCTTATTCCATTTGTTCGCTAGTCACTGCACTCCAGTCTCTCATTTGCGAAGCCACCTGGATTCATGTGCCTTAGCTGTCACGTGGCTTGGCCCATCTGCTCCAACAGCAGCCGCTTGCCGCACTGCTCCACGGCCCGGTGCCATCCCTTGCAGCTCCGACGCACCACCATCAGTTCTCAGTGTGCTCTTCACAGCTGGCTTCAGCCAAAGGACGAGGGGACTCTCCCACTCCCTGCCCGCGGGGCTGAGCACTGAACTGAATCAGCCTGCTGATCTGGCTGACGACTATAAGAAAGGATTAATTGATTTGCGGGGAACGGGAAGAAGGATTAGTTGTCGGTGGGGTAGACGGGTTGATTGTACCCATTAGCATGAAGAATAGTGAAGTGACAGGGAAACTGCCGTTTCTGAAGGCAGCACAAACCTAACTTGGCTTGTGACAATCGTGAAACCAGTAACATTGTTAGTGACGTTAATCCTGGAGAATCCACTCTCAACAGTGTACCCTCACAGTTCTCATCTTCTGCAAAAAGTTTTCCCGACTGGAAAGAAATATCTACCAGCAGGCTCATAGTAGGACTAGATTTGACCTCTTAACTCACTGAAAAATAACCTATCTGACAAATGGTGTCCCATATCCACAGCAAACAAGCACCTTTCTGTTCCCAGCAGCACTCAACCCTGGGATGTCAATTCATCTTCCACCCTCTTATTCTCCACTGCTGTAGAGAACATGCATGAATGCAATCACAGGATTTTTTTTTTTAGTTTATTTTATTGTTAACCACATTCAGTGGGGTTCATGGATTTTTCTTTTTTACCAAGAGGGATGGAAAAATTCTACAAGTGGCTGGAATACCTAGCATCAATACTTAGGATGCATATTACTTAAAACTAAGTCTAAAAGCCATTCCATAAGCTACAACACATATCAGAGTGAAGGCTGCAGAGCTATAGCAAAAGCTTGCCTTCACAAGCAGCACTGTAACCAAGTAACCATGCGGAGCGCATTTCCAACAGATTCATTTCCACAACCAGCAACAGGGCACTCGTAGCCCAGATTTAAATAGGATCTATGCAGCTGTACCACGCAATATGAAAGCGCACACAATACACAGTACTAAACGGGGATGTAAAGCCCAAATATGTCTCTATTTGGTCTGTCTCTAGAAAAGTGACTGATCATAAAAAGAATATTGCAAGGATTAATAACATAGCCTTGGGTAAAATTCTGCCCCACTAGAGGTTATAGAAAAACTCCTATCAACTCCACGAAGGTCATGTGTTCACCTCCACAGAGACGCTTAGACAAAAATCTCTGAACCTGCAGGCTGAATGTATACTCCAAACTGCACACACTCACGGGGTCAGAAACCTCACACGCAGCTCAAATTCCGGCACTGAGCGAATTTGAAGTGTTTGAGTAGGCAACTTCACTGCCAGATCCTGCCCTAACTCACACGAATACTGGACTCCACGAGTAATTCCACACGTAAAAATGGGTGGTGCCCAGATTTCTTCAAAGCATTTTAGATTTAATGCATTTAAATTATATACATTTATATAGTCAGAGCCTTTAATTTTGCTGTATATTTGCTTTCCCTGCTTAACTATTGAAAATAAGAATGCAACTGAAGCCATTGTGTTTCACTTGAAATAATTAATTTTTCTGACCGATCACGTTACTTGCTGTATAAAAAATGGCCAGAAATATAAGAACAGTTTTATTTGTGTAATATGAGTATCAATTAATTTATGATTACACAAAGTAATTAAAAACCCCTTAGTACTGAGAAGGTGTCTGCTTTCTGTAAAGATCATATCTGCATAAATACTAAAAAGGCAACACAGTAGGTTGCATTCTAGGAGATCAAACTGTCTGCTGAAGCCCTTTAAGTCTGAAGTCACTGACCTCAATAATTAAGACAATTTATAAATTAAAATAAATTAAGATAAATAATACATTACTAAGAGTTGATTATTGGGGACACTATTCCTCATTAATGTTCACATTTTTCTAATCATATGTTTATCAAGTACTGTTATTAATAAAGACACCTCCCAAAGTGAAAAGGGACAGAAAACGCTATGAATACATTTGAAAGTCCTGGATAAGTGGACACGTTGAAAGAAAAATACAGAAGTCCTTGTAGCAAGATAATTGCTATCTGTTTGTTATAATCAAGTCAAATGAATACAAGGGCAGGTTTCTGATAAAGGGGAGACATGTGAAAAAGCAGAATATGAAAAATCACCTGTGTAATATTGTAGCTGCATTCATCTCTCTTGCTTCAAGATTTAATCTACTACAATGCTATTAGCCATGTGTCAGTCAGGAATATAAAGATGTTAATGATAAAATTTTATATGTGTCAAAATAAGAGCTCAGTTTAAATCTGCTTGTACAAATCTTAGATTAGGTTATCATTAATTATAAATGTAATAGCAATACACTTCTTCCCTTTAAGCAAAAAACCATTTTCAGTCCAAGAGAATGAAATAATGCGAATTTTCCCTTAGCGTAGACATTAAACATGATCTTATTTGGTATTGCCTGCTAAGGAATACAATTTTAATCTCACACATTTCATTCCTCAGGTCCCAGTCGTGCCATCAATTACATACATGCTTTATGTTTAAGCACAGGGAGGTTCAACTCCAGGGCTCTGCATCCCAGTGTGATAGCTCTCAGAAAAGGATCTATCCGCATTTCACATGGCCACCGTGAAAACTTGTTTTTGGGTGATTTAGCCAGCTCCCGAAGCCTCCATTACAAGTACCATGATTAGATATCATACCACAAATTCTTCAGTGTACTGCAGGAGCAGGGCTGGTAGCAAAGAAAAGGGAAGGTGGATGTTCCTTAAAATACCCTGATATTTTCTTGGCTTCAGAGGAGGGCTGTGTTTGCAATATTGCATTCATGAATTTAATTGAAGCTGAAGATAGGTACGATTCGCAATATGGTGTTGGAACATAAATCCGCAGGGAGCAGAAAGCAGAAATAAAGTCTTAAACAGCTGAAGAGCACTACCTCTGTGCTCAGTCAAGAGCTTCATGCCCTTGAGAAGCAAGTCCTCAGCTGCAGTTAGCACTTTTTCCCTGCACCTCGCCAGTCTCTAGCACAGAGGATCACTGTGCTCGGTACTCTGTCACCGCAGTGGCCACAGACGTGTCCTGGTGCTCTGCTCTTTAGCTCTTAGGATGCAACTTGAGACAGCCACATCTTAGCAGAAAACAACTTCTGTTGGGAACCTGCAGTTTCCTTGTCAAATGAGACAGCTCTTGTTACTGTGGATGTAACGAGATGCTACCAGAAGATAGCAGAAATGCAGGAACTGAGCTTGTGAAAAACACCTCAAATCTAACCACCAATGTTTGTCAGGAAGGTTCAAGGCAACCTTAGTTATTGAAAGAGTAAGGAAGAAGGTTTCAAAATTCTGCAGAGATTTAACAGAAGCTATGAGTTAATAAGGTGGACTCTTGATGGGACTCCTTCTTGTCACCATGAGAAGAGAGAGGGAAATGAAGGTGGGTCATGGCTGCATTGGCCTTCACATCCTCACATGACTGCATAAGGTGGTCAAGACATTTTTTCACTGCAGTGCACTTGGCTACTCCACTATTTCCTGGGCTTATGCGCCCACACTGAGTCATTCTTGAAGAAGCATGAGAAATGTTTCTCCATCAGATTCTGCCACCAGTTATTTTATATACACTATTCATAAACTCCAGTACTAGTTAAAAAATAATTTACTGCCATTTAAACCTAAAACTGCATGCACCTTGATCCGAGAACTGGGACGTGCTCTTTAGTCTTGTACTCTAGACACAGCTGAAATGACTGCCATCACATCTGAGGCATTTTACTTACACTAACAATGGCGAAAGACATCTGGAATAATATGCTAAATGAATCAGCTGCATTGGACAGCTGTTGTGTTCTTTATGAGCCATGTTTCTCTGGACTGTGCTCAAGACTACGCAGAGCTTTGAGTTTTGCCATAGGGTCAAGCCTCAGCTACCTCTGTACTCATCTCACAAGTCCTCCTGACATCAACGCCACAGTGTCCGCTGTGCCCGTGGGCTGGGCAAGGAACCAGTAAAGCCACAGCAAGCTCCAGAACGACGTACCACCCAAGAGCAGGAAAGCTCTGAAACAAAGGCTCGGAGGAGGAAAGTAGAAGTGGATTTGTGCAAGTTCCACTATCTGATGATATCCAAGTTGCACAGAGGTGCACTCCACTGCTGTCGTGGAGCAGGTCTTGCGGTGAGAACAAAGGAAAACTGACGCCCATGCATTTTGTTCTGCAGTGCTGAAAACATACAGGTCTGCAGCTATGCTGCTGCTGTTCGTCTTACTTATCCAACTCTACCGAAAAGGATCAAGTCCAGAAAAGTTTTAACCAGTTACTGACCCAGATATGGAAAAAACCCCACAAATAGGAACAGGAGTTAGTTCACTGAGAAAGAGGTCTTGCCAAGACCAAATGTTATAGTGAAGAGATCCGGGCAAAGATGATATGGACGTGGCCAAAATTAATGGAGTGTGGAGGCAAAAAGAGAAGATATGGAGAAATAATTTTGTTGGGCTAAATAGCAGGGGAGTTTCAGAAATCTGCCATTGATTACAGATGCATTACCATCAGACGCAAGGCTTATGTGAGTTTAGATTTATACCTCAGTTGTAATATCCAGTGGGTGACTCAGTTAATGGTATCTCCTTTGTCCTCTGTTTCTCTAGATCAAGCAGTGCAGATAATTATGAATAATGATAATGATTTGGGTCTCAGAGCAAATTTGCACAGATAAGCACACGCCTATGGGTGATGTGGCTCCATGCACAATAATTAAGCACGTACACCAGGGGAAGTGAAACAGAAAATGGGTAAAATCATTCCTCTACAAGATTTTTTTAGATTTTGGACCTGAAAAGTTGTACTGTGTGCCTACTGCAGGTAGCTGGCAGATTGATTTCAGAGCTCACAGACCTGAGAAAACAGAGGGTTTGCCTAAACAAGAGCAGAATGCGGTGCAGAAACAAACACAACAGCTACCTCTGAGCATGCTGATACGTCGCGGAGTGGAGCGGCAGCATGCAGAGACACCACAGCCCGCTTCCGAAACCTTGTGAGCTGTGTCAGGATGCCGCTGTGCCTGGCTCCCAGGCACCTGCCAGAGCCACCCCACACCTGGGCCAGGAGCAGCCAGCCCAGAGCCGCCCAGCTCCCCCCAGCCGGCAGCTCGCTGCATGCTGTAGATAGGCTTTGGCAAATCCACTAAATGTCTTCAGACACACTGCGCTGAACTGCCATCAGTGTGGTCGCTTACACATAACCGAGAGGAGAAGCTGGCCCATTGGATTGTAGGAGGCAGATGCATGGTTCCACGGGGATCTATTCAGATTTCTTTTGTGAGGACAGGCTTCACAACCTAACAAGGTTACTTTGAAAAACTTGCTTTTCTGAAAATACCACTGACGTTTTGCTTCCAGGATCAACACAGCAAGTAAGACTTTTTCACACCCTCTGGCAGCTTCCAGAGGAAAAGTTCAGAGGCTTATCATTTCATCAGCTGCAATCAGTTCAAAGGAGAATTTTGTTATTGCATGTTTTTAAGGCATTTTGGTGGGCTGCCTATGCGGGAGCAGCAGCTGACATCAGAGAAGACTGTCATTTCGCAACAAGTATATGGGGGAAAACAGGCCTCTTCTACATCTCCAAACAAGTAAAATGTTTAGGAGAGCTTCAAGATCTTTCCAGGCAGTATCTCCCACCTTCAGAAAAAGCCAACATAGCTGGAATTTATCTCTACTAACTTTGAGCCTCATTACAGACTCCCTGCACAAGTAATAGTTAATACACACATAGAAAGGCACTTCCAGAGGGTGATTCGGCTTTTGGTGACCTGAATAGCTTTACTGTCTGTGCTAAGATCTCCAAGTTCATCAGTTCATTCCCTCTTCAGACCTTCTAGCCATGATTCAGCTTCAGATTAAGACATCTCCATTTGGATGTCTGTATGTAGGTGTCTAAATGTCCATTATATCCACAAAAATCTTGTCATTAGATTGGGAATTCAAGGGTTGGATTCACTTTTGCATCCAACTAGGCTAAACCTCTGTCTCAGGCCCAGGTCTTTGCATGCCATAGAGCTCATCAGCAGTCCTTGCAGATTTTTAACTACAATGCTTCTCGAGGTGCTCTGCAGCACTGGCTCAGCAGGTGCCTTCATCTGCAGTGCCCATTTATCAGGGGTGAGCAGCTTGCTCTTAGCATCACCGAGCCTGAGCAGACCACAGTGTGCACTGCAGTGACGGCCGCATCATGTCAGTTCCAAAGCTGCTGTAGTCCAACAGCTTGGCTTGCTCTAGTCATGGGAAGATGTCCCTAAAAGGCAACGCTCTTCTGTTCTCAGTCACTTGTTACACGCTAGAATGGCTGCTGGAGAAGCATTAGTCCATGTGCTGGCCTTACGGTACCTACCACCTGCACAGTTTTAATCGAACTTAAGATTTATCTCAATTAGAGTAAAAAATCCTATACGTTGGGCAAAAAGACTTCTCTCTCAGGGAAGAATTTCTCTCCTCCCACTGCCTTGTGCTCATAATCCTCCAAGTTTTGACATTGCTTTGGACAGAGTCCAGCTTAGCCCACCCTCCCCTTCCTCACAAGTTCTAAGGAGGTATCACACAAAAGCAGGCTTGGTGGGACCATTAAACTGACTGCCAAAAGCAGCCCCAACAGGGAAGTGCTCCTCCTGGTTTTAGAGGAGAACGGAGTTCTCCATCTAGGTTCTTTTGTGAAAACTCATCGCAGGTGGTCTAAGACTAAAACCTCCCATCTCCTGTTACCCGAAAAGAGAAGAAGGGTGGCTTCTTGCTAAGGCAGGGAGGTGGCCAGGACATGCATCTTAGTCTGCCACAGAAAGGAGAGGAGATGATAGCAAGTTTTCTTTTATTTTCAGTGGCCCAGCATCGGACTGCAAGGCAAACTGCCTAATGTTTTTTTGCAGCAATGTAATAGCTAACCTTTCATATCAGTTCCCATGGGTACCTTGAAAGACTCTTTCTAGAAAGCAGTTACATGTCTACTGAATAAAATCAAGGAAAACATAACTGGATTCTTTCGCTTTTCTAGGACACGTGTTTCTTCAGTGTCTCAGAGATGGCTTTGAGTGCTTTTTGATAAAATGAATCTAATTAGCTGCAGATTGAATCCTAGACCAACAACGCAAATTACAGAATATGGCAAGGAAACTGAATACACCTTGAAGCAACAAGTACAAGCATTTGACAGACTGAGGTCAATACAACATTTTAGGTATCTTAATTCTGCCTGTGAAGCTGAGTGACACCAAGCAAGGCAGTGGCTGCAAAGGCCGCTGTAACATCAAGCTGCTCTCTGTCATCGCGGCTTAAAAGGCGCTGGATCCTGCACTGAATAACTCCCAGGGGAAATGCCTCATGAAGAGAGAACAGCGCTAAACTCTGCTTCCAGCTTCGCTCTCAGTATAGCTGAGAGGAGAATTTGACCTTTGGTAACTTGATTAATACCAAATTATCAGATGGTGGCTTTGGACTTTACTTGAGATTGCTTATCCCTGTGCCTTGCTTTCGACCCCGAGCCCCAGCAGACACCACCTCTGCACATGCTGAAAGTGGGGGGCAAGTCCCCCAGTCTCGAGAGAGCAGTGGAGCTGCAGATCCCTCGTCCACAACCTGCCCTGACAAAGCAGCTGGTTTCACCCTGGATGCAATGCCTTAGTGTTTTTAAGAAGTGTTGCTCATGTTTTTGACATTTTACAAAGGTTATTCTGCAATTTCTATTGAAACAATGTGGGAGAGGTGCCTATGGAAAAACACAGCTTTGGCACTCACAGCCCCATTGCAAAGCACCTTGAATTAAATCAAGCAGCACTGATACAACAAGTTTCTCCCCAAAATCCATGATTTATCACAAGCATAACCTTCTCTTCTTTATGTAATTAAACCAGACTCCAAGCAGCACAAATACAGAAGATTACACCCGTCTTACCTGGAATAGGTATAATGGGAATACTTTCATTGGGGACCACACGGGGAGAACTGCTGTCCTCCACATAGAAATGGGCAGTCTGAAAACACTTTCTGTTAACGGAAAAAGAAAAAGATAGATTCAGGGTGTGAAAACCTCCCCTGTGAAAAAAAAAAGCCGAAAACTTTCGCACATGTTCTGCTTCTCCATTTCTGCTCCATACTTAACATTAAGGAAAAGGATGAAAGAAGACATTACAGTTTTTAAACATCAATGCGTGAAAACATACATGCATTTTCTACAATTACAATCCTAATTCTGGATTCTGGTGTGCTCTAATTCATCAACATCTAACATCCACCCACCATAAACGCCTCTGTATATTATTGCTAAGTAGTATTGGATATGAAATTATCAACTCTGAAAAGTTAGTGGTTGCAGAACAGGTTTCAAACACATCATTCAGAAGGAAACTCTGCACACAAGAAACATATTCAACATACAGCTCAACCCAAAATCCATGTAAGATGCTAGCATTTCCAGGGAAAATACACTTACTGTAAAAGTTTCTGCTGTGTAACAGCCAACAGACAGTAATACATCATCTGAAACTGCTGCATGTCATGACGTTCTTCTATGAAAGCTATCCTTCAAACATTATGGTTTTTTGTTTGTTTGTTTTTTAACACTAAAGCCATATAATCCTCTTCCCATCCTCCTCCTGCAAACTTCTATTATACACCCTGCTACAGAAAAATGCAACAGACGCTTAGCTTGGGCCCCAGGACTCATCTCTGAAAAGGCCTATAAAGAATAGGAGAACTTAAATCCACCTGACTTTTTTACCTGTATTTAATGCAAAGCAGAGAGCACAAGCTGGTCATCACAGAAAAGGTACTGAGCAGAATAACATCAAGAGATCCGAGGAGACTCTGCATGGTGATGTTAACTGAGGCAGGGTTTTCCAACACCAGCGTCACTGCTCATTGCTGACTTAATGAGCTGCTTGAGGCTGGAACTGAATATTTAATGAGTCTTGCTTGGTGTGAGCAGCTATTGTGGCAGGAGAAGGGTCTGCTCTCATCTGTCGGGGTGCTTAACAATAGCTTCCCACTGCAGAAAGATCCCCCTCATCGCAGCCCTTAAGGAACTGCTCCTCTGCACCTGGGCAAAGTTTGCAGGCAGCCTTGTGAGCTGTGCCTCTGGTCAAGTCGCCGGCTCCCTGGCTGAAACATATCTGCACGTAGTGGCTTACAAGTTTCTGCCTTGCAGTCTGCGTTTCTGTCATTCAGGCATTGTGCACTCCACAGAGAGCCCGCTCCGCCGAGCCAGCTTTGCTGACACCGTCAAAGCAATTTGTGATCCCTTTGTTTTCAACATCCATACACACCAGAGAGCAAAAAAGTCACTGAATATCAAATCCATCTCTTAGGCAAAACCAGACACTAAAATAATCACGGACACTTGCTTTCCATGCGTTTGTGCTTTCTACTGCATGGCCAGAGTGCTTTATAATGCAAGCACATGCTACAGCAGCACAAGTACAACTTAAGACAATACAGAAGCAGGAGAAAGCAGATTTCACAGCATGGAGTAACTGTCTCGGAGCAGCTTTCTATTTTCAGGCATGATGTCTTGCATTGTGCTGGAGTTATTTATTTAGTGAGCATGCTTTTGTTAAGAAACACCAGAAGGTGTATTCACACAGGAGGACACAAGATGTGCAATAGTCTCACAGCATTTAAAAACAGTGGTTGAACTCCCCCCACCCTACTTGCTCCCTGTTCTCATTTTTTTTTGGCAGCCTTTATTTCGGACAATGCACACCCTGGGGGCACGCAGCAGAATAAATCAGTCACACGTAAAGAAGAAACTATGAATATGAAACAGGCAAAATGTTCCTGATTTTGATGTATTTGGGGCTCTTTCCCTTGAGTCAATACTACAAAAATCCTCGAACAGCTTCTCCTGGTAATGAAGGCCTTAAGAAGGTGTTTGATAAAAAGACAGACCTTTACGTAGGGATTTACAGGATTTTTTTAAGCTGATGATACTTAAGAAAAGCAATTATTTTCAGTAATTTGTTATACTCTGAGAGGCTCTGATAGGCTGGCATTATGGTTTTTTATGCAGCCATAAGACAGCTCTTCCTTAACAGCCTCCAAACATGTTAATTGTGTTGGATAGTCACATTGTGTGATATTGTAAGGCCCATGACAGTGATAGCTGAATGCCCTGTCCAGCGTATCTCTGCTGAGCACAGTGTTGGAATAACAATGTATTAAATGAATATTTCGCATAGTAAAGTTTGCTGTAATCCTTAATGTCCTTAACAATTCTGTATTTTATTCCTGGAAGACTTTCTGTAGCTATTTTAAAAAGGCAGTCACCGTGGAATTTGACTAAAGGTTTTCTCAAGTCACAAACATCATGCTAAAATACACTTACTTCTACACATACACAATATAGCATGTTCTTTACTTTACAATGGTGGATACTGGCATGTTAGGTGAAGATAGGCCGCTCAAACTCTTCTTCTTCACCTTCTCATAACTTCTGTAAATATTCGAAGTCTAGCCTCTACAGCTGAGCTCGCTGTGCCAAAGCCATCGTACCCCTGTCCTGGTGACTCCCTCTACCTCGGAGGCTCCTGGCGACAGCAGAACGCAGCACTGATAGGACTACGCAGGCTCAAACATGAGAGCAGGATAAAACGGATTGATCTTTACAAGACCTTTTACGGTGGGTTTCACAAACTTGCCACATTAATTTTCCAGGAAGTTCATGTATCAGTAACAACCCCATGCATCAGCACAGGCTTGGGGTGGACCTGCTGGAGAGCAGCTCTGCAGAGAGGGACCTGGGTGTCCTGGTGGACGACAGGTTGACCATGAGCCAGCAGTGTGCCCTGGATGCCAAGAAAGCCAATGGGATCCTGGGGTGCCACTAGGAGGAGTGTGGCCAGCAGGTTGAGGGAGGTTCTCCTTCCCCTCTACTATGCCCTGGTGAGGCGCCATCTGGTGTACTCTGTCTAGTTCCGGGCTCCCCACTGCAAGAAAGATGAGGAGCTACTGGAGAGAGTCCAGTGGAGGGCTACAAGAATGATGAGGGGACTGGAGCATCTCTCCTATGAGAGGCTGAGGGAGCTGGGCTTGTTCAGCCTGAAGAAGAGAAGGCTGAGAGGGGACCTAATAAGTGTTTATAAATATCTCAAGGGTGGGTGTCAAGAGGATGGTGCCAGACTCTTTTCAGTGGTGCCCAGTGACAGGACAAGGGGCAATGGGCACAAACTGAGGCACAGGAAGTTCCAGCTGAACACGAGGAAGAACTTCTTCCCTCTGAGGGTGATGGAGCCTTGGAACAGGCTGCCCAGGGAGGTTGTGGAGTCTCCTTCTCTGTGGAGATACTCAAACCCCGCTTGGACGCGTTTCTGTGCAGCCTGCTCTGGGTGACCCTGCTTGGGCAGGGGGTTGGACTAGGTGACCCACAGAGGTCCCTTCCAACCCCTGCCATTCTGGGATTCTGTGTGGCAGGCGCTGGCGGCAGCTGAGCCTGTGTCGCGGAGAGGGGACTGCGCTGGTCTGGGGCTTTGCATCTGCCTGGACCGGCGGTGGGTAATGTCCGCCCCAAAGATACCAGTCTTGGCTACCCCTGCGAAGCTGCAACAGCCCCAAAGTTACCACCGTTCCTTGCAATTAGAAGAATTATGTTCACGGGGTTAGATATTTTAATAGCGTTAACAGGTCAAAACATGAGTTTGCTCACAGAAGTTTATACTATGAGCAAGTTTATACTATGAGAAGTTTATACGATGAGTTGGGTGTTTGAAGGTATGAAATCCGTGAATCCTCACTTTGTAGGAGATTCAAATATCAGCTCACCTCAAGATGTTGGCGGTTTGCTTTTTCTTTAAGTTTAAAGAAGTCTTTATTTTAGACCTAAGCCTAAGAAGGTTGCTCAAAAACCACACCACGTTTTTATCCTAGCACTTTGTCAGGCAATTGTCTTGGACGGTTTTGCCTCTTAAATTTCTGCCTCAATTGCTTCCAGGGTTTCTTAAGAAATAATGGAGAAAAAGTTGCTACAAGCTGTGAAACCATTAAAAGGAAGCCTGAAATTCTGTGCTAATTGGATTAAATTTGTAAAATTGTCGGCTTGCGATCATGAATTCATTGGTAGCCAGTGGTGTGACTGCCGCCTTTCATGGCACTGACTCTTCATCATAGAATCATAGAATCAGAGAATGGTTTGGGTTGGAAGGGACCTTAAAGATCATCTGGTTCCAACCCCCCTGCCAT
>Ga0065711_1003075_pt1 | contig 47858 bp, 34 predicted proteins | sample Hoacrofraction12_FD_59098 | JGI IMG/M metagenome (GOLD analysis project Ga0065711, IMG submission 59098) | Hoatzin crop microbial communities from Cojedes, Venezuela - Epithelial fraction 12 v2 (version 2) | ecosystem: Host-associated > Birds > Digestive system > Esophagus > Crop | place... | reverse complement strand
TTCTCTGGAGATATTCAAGACCCGCCTGGACAAGGTCCTGTGCAGCCGGCTCTGGGTGACCCTGCTTCGGCAGGGGGGTTGGACTAGATGACCCACAGAGGTCCCTTCCAACCCCTGCCATGCTGTGATTCTGTGATCGTAGAGCAAAGAATTAGTCTTACATTTTTTTGCCTTAGGAATGATAGTACTATACATTTTTCAGTTGCACCTCCTGACAGTATATGAGAAGGCGAAATACAGGTTTAGGCAGCGTTTACTTGGGGAGGAAAGTTACAAGATTTTACTTCTGCCAAGCCTAAAGTTCTTCGGGTATTTAGTAGCAATACAGTTGGTAAGAAGTGCAATCCATCGTGTCGGTGCTGATAAAAGCAAGTGCTGGTAGAAGCAAGGGAAGGTCCACAGGTAATCTGAATGCTGCAGCAGGGTACAGGGGAATGAAGAAAATGGTGATCTTGAAGACCTTCTCTTTCCCTGCAACAGCACTGAAAACCACGGAGTTGATATTTGTTCTGCTCTATGATCAGCTAGTCACAGCTGGCCTTGGTTGGGTGATGAACTTTTCCATCTCCCTGCTATTGCACGAGTGTTACTTGCTGCCCGGAGTCATTCCTAATCTGTCACTGGAAGGGATTAGATCTTGTTGAGCATGTGGATGATAAAAGTCATTGTATACCCCTCTTTTCTCCTGGTAATCTTTTAATTTTGATGAAAATACTTTTGTGGGTTGAGGAACTGGGGAGCCTGGTTTTTCAGGTCTTGAGGTTGATCTAAGCTTTAAGGAAAGACAAGCTCACGGCATGGCCTTTCCCCGGCAAATTCATTGATAGGGTCTCTCTCCTCTATTCAGCCACCTATTTTGCCCTGACGGGTAAAGTGAAAAATTCATAATTTAGGTGAGACCTGACTGAAATTGGCCCTAAGGTTGAAGTGTTAATGCAGGGAAGAATGGGCATGAGAAGGGAGGACGGGGGTTTCCGTTGCTTTGCACATTCTAACTTAGTGTCACTGTGTTCCTTGGGAAACCAGATGAAAAATAATGGCAAATAGGAAATAAAAACAATTTCGTTACTACATTGCAAGGAAAAAACATTATCCGCGTCTCTGGATTACCAGAGTGTTTGAAGCTGCGATAACCCAGTTGTTAGCAACCATAATTTAGATGTATTTTTTTTACGTAAATATGACTTATTTGAAGTATGTTGAATTAGGAGACTCATGAATAAATATTTTGACATAATCAGAATTATATGGCTAGAAATTGACCTACTTTGCATGACAGATGCTTGAGAATCCACCAGCTAATAGCATACTAACCTGGCATAGCAATGCCCTGTCTTATAATACACTAAGCTGCATGCAGACATTAAATTAGTAGATTGTTGGTTTTGTTTTGTTTTGTTTTGTTTTGTTTTTCATGGAGATTAGACACAGTCAATTTTGTTTGTAAATGAACAAGTTGTAGGCAAGTTATTGAGAAGGCATTGGGGTGCAGTCCAAAGGAGGACTCGTGCATCTTTTGATAAATGTTTTCAGTGTGGTCTCAGAAAATACTGTCAGAGGTAGAAATAGCCAGAGAATCTTGATGGTACCAACCATGAAGTAACTGTAGAGTATTACACGGACTAGACAGGCCTTATGCTCTTCAGAAGATAAATACAACTGCAAGAGGAATAATAATGTTTTAAAAGTCTAGTAATATTTTAATGATGTTAATAGGATTTTTTTTTCCCCGGAGGCTGCTCTTAATGTCCGTGTTGATTTCAGCAGACTGTTTTTATCTGCGTGTCCTTAAAGTTAATAGGACAAGGATTTTGTACAGGTTAAGTTAGTAGAGAAATCTGACCTTAGAATAAAAATCTTCTCCTCCTTTTATAGTTTATATGGATTTTTTTTTAAGTCATCTTCCTTGATTATTTTGAGAAACACAGGTGATGAAACAGTTTAGGTGCACGTTGCGCGGAGTACAGTTTTCAAGCTTCATAAATTTTTGTTGTTCGGTTCTATCACAAGAAATAGTACTGCTTTTATTTGTGAAGTATCATTACTTTTTATTTTTAATAGGAGAAAGGTAACACTATCTTGGCTCAGTTTTAGTGAAGAAAACCTTCCTCTGTCTTATTTAATTCATGCAATGAAAAATAGTATGATATTCAATTTCATTAGCTCCTTTTTTTGCTTCCCCGTTGTTTTCTCTGTTTTTAAAGAACTTCTGTAGATGCAGTCTACTTTGTTCACACTTTTTTCCCAAGGCCTTCAGAGGAATATGATTTTGCTTTCTTGTAATGAAGTCTTACTACCACAAAGGTAGTAAAAACACATGTATGATCATGGCAAATAATATGTTCTCTTTGAAGCCTTAAGCAGGGACAGACCGAGACACAGCTCCTACCCTTTATCTTGATTTACTCCAGCTGCTGAAAAATTCCTAGGACTAACTTAAACCACCCCTTTAACACCAAACTTCTTCCAAAAAGGATGCGATTCAGTCATCCTTGCAGTGCCCAGCTCCCAGAGGCAGCTTTGAGACACCTTCGGCTATTGCTCAGTTGGGGATGGAGCTCCTCCTTTCAGGCAGTGAAAGCATCATTTATAATACGTCATCTTTGGAGCACACTGATTTGCAGTTGGGCAACTTGGGTTCTTTGGAAACTTCACCAAAAGGCATGAGACAGAGGTGATTACTTGGCTGGGTTGGTTATATCACCCTTTTCAAGGGCTTCTCTCTGGCTTGCAGGGTGTTTGGAAGGAGGGCTGTTAGCGATTTCTTTCTGGTTGCACTGTACCTTCCTGCCGTTCTTTAGGTGAATAGCTCTGAAATGCTGGACTGGTCTTCAGGTGGCTCAGCAAATCTGTTAAAATTTGTAAAACTTTTGGTAGCACTAAGCACTTGGCTTTGGTCCTTTCTCCTGTTTCTCCTCACATACCAACAGGCTCTTTGGATTCAAACATTCCAGGTTGGCTTGGCGAGCAGTTGGGTCCTTGTGCCCTTACAACTCAACCCATGCACCCAATGTCTTGAAAAATTGCTCCAGCTTTTTCCAGTTGAGTCATTTCCTTTCCTCTACCTGGTGGGTTTTGTCAGTTTGGTTTTGTTACGTTTTGCTACTCATCTGATATTCTTAGTTTCCTGAGCACCAGCCCAAACACTTTGGCTCCTTGATGCCTGATGAACGTAGTTCCAGAAACAGAAGAGTTGTCCTGATGGGCTGATCCTCCGTGGCACTAACACACGAGAGATGCACAGACTCCACTTTCTTACCTCTGGAATTTGTTACGGCACGGAGGTGTTTCACTTCTTATTAATGCTTTGCCCAAGGGCGATTGCCGGCAGTAGTCTTTTCATTTCTGCCTCCTGCTGCCACTTTGACAATAGGAACGGCAGCAGGAGGCAAAAATGAAAGGACCAGATTGAAAGAAGCACTTTGCCACTGTTGTAATTTTGAAATTGATGGCGTTTTTTAGCCCAAAGTCTCAGGAAAAAAGCTGCTTTCCTCTTTGCCTCCTATTGTTTTTCCAACAGAGAGAGACATTCTCTGATGTTGCAGAGGCAGTGGGAGGCCAAAATGAAAATAATTTTCTTCCTGAAACATTGGATAGCAAAATGTGAACAATTTCAGCAGGGAAATAGCGGTTTGTTTTTTTGTTGACTGCCTTGTGGTGAAAACTGGTATTTCCATTTGCCCATGGAAAATAAATAGCAGCTGCTTTTCTTATTGAATTAACGCGATCATAAGATAATTTCTACAAATCTATTTACTGTGCGTCTTTAACATGTCGTTTTCATTCTTTTTCTGCATGAGAAGAGGCTTTGTAAGGTGGGTACATAATTCTCTTCCGAGGCCACGTGCTGCCTCTGATGCCATGGCCTTGGAGACAGCTTTTTAAGCCAGGAACTTACAGGTCTGCACATTCCAGAGCTGCATTTTATACCAGCATCGTCAGAACAACTAATAAATCCAGACATAATCGTCAGTGCCGGTAATTCCATGGGAAGAAAGGTGCGGGGTGGTTCTGGGATGCAGTTGCCGTCGCGGCACGGTGCGTGATGCAGCCCGTTGTGACCGCATTGGTTCTAACTAGCACTGGCGTGAGTCTTCAACGAAATCAGAGTTCGACGTCGACAAAGAGGGTGACTCAGAGTTGCAGTCCTGGTGTGGCCCCAGCACACGGCTGTGATTTCAGCCAGTGTGGAGCACGGCCCCGCTTCCGTGTGTGCACGCAGCGCCNATGCCGTAGCAGAGCAGGGTGCTGGCGGGAGGCGGTGAAGTGTGAATCAGTGAATGGCTTCGTCCTCCTGCCGTAGCTGCTGTGGGCTGTTGCTGTTTCCTTTGGGGACTTTAGTGTCTGTAATTAGTTATCTTGAATGGAAAGATTTTTCTCTTATTGAACNTGTGAGAAATTTGGGAACGTTAATCAGCAGANCATATCCTTTTCTTAACTTGCTCTTTTCATAGTCCTGGAGAACTAACATTTATCTTAGGGCAGCACAAGAATTTGGCATTTGTATGAAGTGAACTGATTCTCCACCCTTTCTCTTTCTTTACACAGAACAAAAACTAGGCTCTTTGATAGACTCATCAACAGAATATATTTGTAGGCTTTGAAGTGTAAATTGTGAATTTGTGTGTCTTGATATGACTTTGGGGCGCTGCGTGTAAGCGAATGCATGTCTGTGTGCTGGATTAGTTAAAGTCTAATTAAAATTGTTCCTGAAAACTATGTACTTAAAGCCAGATATAGGTAGACACATAAAAGCAACTTCACTTTTTTTTCCGAAGTTCTGAGCACTTTTAGTTCTTGTAGGAATAAAGAGAGTCAGAGGAATTCAGCAGCTCTGCAAGTCTTATTGCATGTTCACATATCAAAATAATTGTTCAGATGCTCATCTTTAAATGATCCGTTTTCCTGGTGCTGGCTAGTTTTTCAGCTGCGTTAAGGTGCTGCTCAGTGCTGCGGTGGAGCTTGGAAGGAAAGGCAATTCTAGTATACTTTCCTCTTCCCCAGCAAGTTCAGTTTTGATTGGGAAATGACACATTGTGGGGTAGTTTAGTAGTGCCATGTGGACTGGCCTCTCCTCACTGCTTTGGAAGTCCTTTGTAGAGATTTTTGGCACTAGGTGGTATGTACTGGTTGCCCCATTAGGGCTGTTTTGCTTGGGCATATTACCACAGGTGTAATGGGTCCCATGGTTTTCAGAGTATCTGGGCTTTTACCATGCCCCATCCAAATGCAGTGCACTTAGCAACACCAATTGAGGATTACTATAAAATCAATTACCTTTTCTTAGTGATTTTGTCTTAGAAGCAACCAACTGACAACCAGGCAAGCAGGTAAGGAATGAACTGGGTGATGACCCTGTTTTCCCAAGGGCTTTATTTACTTGACATTTTGGTGTCTGCTTGATTTAAACATTCACCCCAGCTTTGAAACATTAGGTGAACCAAGTTTGCTGAACTCTATTCTGTCTTTTAAAGAGAAGAATCCACAGGTACCTGTCTTCTCCCTTTCCTTCTAGTTGTAGAGGAAACATCATTTTTATCCTTAAAGACATTAATGTCTAAGAGCAGAAAATCGACCACGAAGTTTTCCTTGTTTCATTTTGATGACTGATCCATAGGACTTGCTGAACAACGCTAGTAACCCAAAACGATGTTTTATTGCAGTGGCTTATTTCAGTTTAAATCAGTGTAGAATTTGGGATTTTAGCTGCTTCTGCATCCAGGCTGTAAGAGGCACCTTACAACGTGGCTTTCAAAGATTTATGAAGACTTGCACAGTACAGAGGCTGAAAGGAAGTTTAATTACATTCAGCTTTTGGTCATTTCTGTGTCTGAGGATGTGCCCATATACTGTCATCTCAAAGACCATCTGAGAAAATAAAATTGATCAGTGAGCCTTCTGGCTAAAACTAAAATGAGTGCTTTGTCATCTGCCCGTGGAGCATGGGTGCTCAATCACTGCCGTCTCCTGTGTGCTTGCCCTAGACTCTCTGTCACTGAGATTTGTCCAAAATTTTAATCAAATATTATTTTATACTGAGGCCTCCTCTGTAAATAATTGAATTCTTCTGTTAACATACTCACACATACTTCTTTGTACTATAAGGAAATTATTTAATCTAGTCCACACAACCATTTTGCTTTGGAGACAGCAAAATGTACATCTTGTTTTGTATTAGCTTGTGTAGAGTACAAAGTGTTAAGACAAAAACTTGGCAAGTGCAATTGCTGTCACCTTGTGAATGACATCTCTGCTCATAAAGCTCTGATCAAAGATGGCAAATAATACAGGAACATCTTATTTACTTACATAGGAAACTTGGTGCTAAGAGCGGGGATGTGTAGGTGTCTTCGAGTACAGTAATTCACAGGCTAATAATGCCAGAAGCCATAAAATCTCTCAGTTGGAGGTTACTGTGAATAGCGGTGCTGAACAATTGGGAAGTGCTGCTGAGATGATAGGCTGAATGATGATTGAGTTTGCCTGGAGAGCCCTTACCGGTGTTTAAAATTGTAGGTAATGTTTTTAAATTTAACCGTAATAGAAGTTCATTGAGCTTTCAGTGTGGTTGCTGTGTCCTCTCTTTAAACGGTTTATCATGTTCCCTAGAAATATTCTCAGTCTTGGCATTCAAGACAAATGCTCGCGTTGCTGTCAAAATGGGGCGTTTTCCCTTTTTCTTAGCAGGAGCACCAAGAGGACCGAAGCATCAGCAGGACGGGAGGGCACATTCTCCCTCTCGTTCCTCGAGCCAGGAGGCTCATGTGCTTCCCGATGGCACTCCTGGGCAAGGGCAGCTCTTAGGCAGAGGTAGGGTTCTTGGCAGGAGGAGGGTTGAAAGCTAGTTTGCTCAGGTTTTATGTGCTTGTACCTTGGCCATAACACTTTGCTAACACAGCAGACCCCGGCAGGGTTCACTTGTTGACCCTACAGCAAGCTAGCTCTAGCTGAGTAAGCCAAAAGCACGCCAAAATGCGTCTTGCAGACTTTTTAGGAGTTTCCCTATCAGTTGATGAAAGGAGAAGTTTGCATTCAAGCTGTACTCATATACTGCAACCAAGGGTTTTGTATAGGGTCCTGTATAAAAAAGAGATACTTATTCCCTATAAAATCTTAACATGCTTTTTGAGGTTGTAATCCAGCCCCGTAAATAGATGGCACTTCACTACATCGGTAGTTTTTTCAGTTGCTAGTAGCTAGCCTTTATCGATGAAGTAAAGTGTGAAATTCCAAGTACATCTTCATTTGAAAGATAGAAGTGATTGATGTTGCGAGCAGGTCTTACTGCAAATGTGCTCTGGTCACTTGAGATTAATTCTAGATCTCGAAATTAAACCCTTAAGTAACTCTCTTGTTCAAAAAAGTTGAAAATGGCTAATTGCAAGCAACTCACTGGAGAAATACTGTTAGAGGAAGAGAATGCTAGCGATAACACCAGAAGTTAAATTGTGTGCACATACACTGCTAGATATGATGTTTCTTTTCAAAATTGTAATGTTTAAAAAAGAAGATGATTTTATTTTTCTGTGTCAGATCTCTAGGTGCAGCACAGTGGGTTTGGGCAGTTATGCTCCCAAAGACAGCGACAAATACACAACTTGGCAACTCGCAGTTTGCTGTCTCCAGCAGCAGAGTTCAAAAAATAGATTAATAGATAGCAGGAGGATCTGAGAATTTGTGGGGGTTTTTAGTTTTAAAATCCCAAGTAAGCATGTTTGCTTGCCTCTATTCGCCTAATAAATTGTACGTTTAATTGAAACCCTGTTTGGGACAAAATCATTTATCACATGCACTGACCTTTTTTATGCCTATGAAGCAAGAATTGCATTCCCGAGGTGCTCTGGTCTTGGTATCAAGATCCATCGCTTTGTGTGATGGATGGTGTTGAGCGCTCTGCATCAGACTCGTGGTTCTGTGAAACCATTGAGAAAAATGTGCCATCAAGGAGAACAATCTGAGCTTTTCGTAATTCCTTCATGAATAGCTGTTTAGTTGCTGCAGTACTGAAAGTTACGTATAATTATGTAGGAGTATTTTCTCCTCAACACCTGCTTGTGTGCTTTTTTTTTTCCTAGGGAAGTCGGTAGTTGATTAAAATTACCGTGAATTTTCTTCAGATAATTAATGCCAAATGAAGCTGTGTACCGTGTGTGTGCATATGGCCAAATATTGAAAGTGTAGATGTGTATCTCTATATATGTGGAGATAGGGGCATATATATGCACAGCTAACGGGAAATACCTTTCACTTAACAATTAATTCACTGGTCTTCAGTATGTGCGGCATCTTAGAGGTCATTCTGCACCGTGGTGTTTTGTATTTTCCACTGTGTTGGTGCTATAAAAATGCTAATTGTCCCCGTGAAGATGTAGGCTGTTTATAAGTGCGTATGTGATTGTTTTTCAGCCCTGCAAGATGTAAGGAGGTGTTATTTCAGGTTTATAATTTGAATGCGTGATGGATACAATTTTGACACTTTATTAGTCAGAAAAGAAAAAAAAAACAGACAGTGGCGTGTCGTTCTTCAGCGAACTGATTGCCAGGAGCGTGTTATTGACTTTGGTGATCATCTCATTCTATATTTTACAGTCGTAAAATCAAGAAATTCAGATGATGCCCTGAGGGTTTCACACGTTTAAATAAAGGATATAGCCATTTCCAGGGCTATTGGTTTAGATTAGTGAGTGCTGGGAAGGGAGAATGTGTGGTGTGGTGTGAGAACATACAGAAAAAGCAACACTGTGCTTACTGCGGTGATGCTTTCATTTATTTTTCTGTTTATGAAATACACTCACTTACAGATCCCCTGGGAGAATGACAGCGTTTGCTCTAAATGTTAGCATGTTAATACAACGTTAGCTTGGTGCTGTGTTGAGCCAAGAGCGGAAATCGAGTGCAATCCGTGACTTGTACCAAGGGTGAGGAGAAGTCTTCTTGAAACACTCAGCAAAATACGCGGTGCCTGGGAAGAAAACCTTTAGTGAGCTTCAGTCTGCAAAGGCAAGAGCATTGCATGGAGCCAGATGACCTAATGCGAACACAGCTCTCCCTCTTGAGGTCAGAGTCAGGGATGAATGGCAGCTGGCGGGTTGCTGTGACGGTACAGCCCTGGGAGCAGCTCCTCGAGTAGCTCCCGTGACCACTGCCGATGGGAACGGCCCCGGCAGCACCCGGCTCTGGCGCTCTGCCCGGGCTGCTCTGACCTGGATCTGCCACAGTCGCTCGTGTTCCTCTTGGACTGTTCGCCGGTCGCGTCTTGGGATTGAACGCGCTGGAGGTGCTTGGGTTGAGTACTTGGGGGTCTGGGTTCAGGTCTGTGTCTAGCTTGCTTTACAGAATCTGAGTTTCATTAAGGTATATTGCCTCGAATAAAAATGATTGACTGTGTTAAAAACCTTGTTTATTACTTAGTGTAGTTAGTGAGATGGATAAAATACCTTAACGATGATCATGATGATAAGCCTTTCTACTTCAGATGCAAGTGCAGAAGCGCATTGCATCACCTGGCTCCAGGGATTTATTGTTCTCTTAAAAGACCGTGGAAGGCCAAGTGCAATATCACAACTCGGCAGCAAAGGTCACGCTTTCCCATTTCAGCAGGAGCAGTGGCTCCAGCCAGAACACGTATGGCTTAAAGGTGAACGGTGACATCTACAGAAGTAGATAAAATAATTACTCTTACATTTACATTTTAAGGGCCTCTGAGGATTATAAATCTATATGCTGCAAACAAAACATTTCTTTGCCTGTGTCAACAGCAGCATATTTTCTAATTAAAATAAATAAATCTCTTTTCTAAACTGTATTTGTGTGATGTTGTTAGTGGTTTCTTTGACTTTCACATTTTTTCCTCAGTTTGGGGCATGAGATATAAATCGCACTTGACTTTGTTGATAATCTGATTCCATTTTGGATTGTAAAATGCTTGTGTGGAGTTGTGAACAGATGCTTGGGATATTTCTTGCTTTTGAGAAGCAATTTGTGAAAGCATTTTAGAGCAAACCATTAGAAAATACCCATTGGTCTTGAAGTTAAAAAAAGTTTAATACAGAAATTTAATTTAGGATCATTTTGGAATGATGTAGTGGTGCTGGTTGTCTGATGAGGAGCGCTGGGCAGATCCCTACATCGGACAACTGAGGTGGGCATCGGCTGCTCACCCAGCGTGGCTTTGGCCGCTGTACTGTTCTCAGTAGTCAAGAAATCCGAAAGTGAGATCTCAGGAGATGTCTTGTGGAAAGAAGCGGTTGTCGTTATACATATGCTTTTAATTTTGCTGTAGATTATGATCTAGTAATGATTTGAGACCTCAGGCTTTGGTTTTCCACAGAATCTTCATAGTTGGTTTGTGAACGTCCCCCTTCCTCCAAAGCATAAGAATTACAGCCTCATAATTCAGGAATCTCTTATTTATGCAGTTTCAAACACAGGAAGAACCTTCTTCAAGAACTATCATTAAAAAAAAACTTTTTTGTTGTAATGATGAGATGTTTATGAGTGTCTGGACTTAGAAGTGTCCAGTGTGCAGATGCAGTATCACCCCGCATAAATCTTGCGTCTCAGGAGTGCGATAAAATCGACCATACTGACAGTGTGGGTCTGACTGTAATTTTCCAAGCAGGTAGAAAGTTTTTCAGTGCTGATTACAGCACCAGAAGCGTAGAGCGTATATCGGGGGAGGCCTGGATGTGTGCTGAGAAATGGTGGCTGTTGCAGATGGCTGATTTGTAATGTAGGGCAGTGTGTGTCTGCGCTCTCTGTGCTTTTTCATGGGACATATGCTCTGGGGTTTTACGGATGAATTTGTAGCCTCTAGTAATTTGCAGTTTCCACTATAATTCAAAACGTCTACATAATTTTCAGGTTGATGATTTTTCGCAGTCATTTATCCTAAAAGCACTTTATCCTACTTAATCTGGGTCATAACTGACATGGGACCTGGGCGTAAGCAAACGTAGCCAGAAGTTGTGTTTGAATGGGCTGTTCATGGCNGGGATTTCGTTACACGCAGCAAAACAGATCAGAGGTTGGAATGAGTACAAATGTTCAAAGAACGGCTGAACGCAAGGTCGCTATCGTGGCTTGGACCCAGGAAACACTCGTGAACGCTTACGTGCTCATGCTGTTAGCTAACAGCCGCCCTCGGCGGTAATGAAGACACAAGATTGAAAATTGTTGGCAAGAAATCTGTTGGAATAGGAGTTTATTTACTGCAAATCAACAGGATAGCTTCGCAAGTATAAAAGACATATGGAAAAGTCCACTGTTATCATTGTACTTTGTGGTGTCTCCAGATGTTCTCCCTCCTGCCCCACTCCGGAGCTGAAAGTGTAAAATGTTTTTTCATGGTTTTGTAGCTGACGGTGCCAACATCTGCCTTGGTGTTTCACTGGGGAATGAAATGAGCACTACTTCGAGTTTCTGAGTTATCATTTATGTCTCTTTAGATTTTTTAATTTTTTTTTAAATTAAAATGTATTAATAAAATACAATGTTAGAGCATGAAGTTTCAACCCTGTTTAATTCTGTGGAGGGAGCAGGAGTGAATACGAATTGAGAGAAGCAGTTGGGTAGCTGCTGAACTAGCACAGCAACACCTAATCAGACGCCTTATTTTTTAAGAGGCCATAAATGCGGCATTAAAATACTGCTCTGAGCTGATACATTTCATTGAAAGAAATGGTATTTGTGTGCTCAAACACACTCGAAGATCTCAGTTAGCTTCAAATAATTCAATTTTTTTAACATGCATTTAGTCCATCATTAGTTCACAGCGTGGACTGTGCTGTACTTTGGGGGAAGGAGAACCAAATGAGTATCTTCATTTGGAAGTAATTTACGTTGGTCATGTATGCTCTTTTTTTTTCCTGTAATAGTATTGTAAAAATAAATTCCGTAGTTTTGGACCTGGTTTATTCATCCACTTGATGGGTGTGTAACACTAGCAAATCTGACTGCTGAAAAAGGTGCTTTAAATAGAAATGTAAAACAAAATCGCTTTTCCCCCCAAATCTTCTGCACTTCTGCTTATCAAAAACCAGCCACACAGAAGCAGATTTTATTAATTAATCTGACCTTTCACGTGGGAGTGACCTTTGGAGACAATTTGGGCCAAAATTCTCAAATACAGGTGTCGAATACGAGATTCTGACTTACGGTTCATGTGTAGCAGGCTCTCGCTGTTTGTGCGTGTTTTACAGTAGCTGGGAGGATGGGGCAAAAGCTGTGCCTAGAGCTCCGAGGGTAAATTTTAGCAGCATCAGTCTATGTTTGGGCAGGTTTTTCTGGTGAAATCTCTTGGTTCCGAGAAACTTCAGGTTCTTAAGAGCTCACATTTTTGCTTGCTTATTTGTGCCTTGGGTGTTTTTTCGTTGGTTCCTTGTTTGGTTGCAATTATTTACAGTTCGCTGCTGGTTTTTTGAGATCCTAGCAAGAAATTCCACAGACAGCTGCAAAATATATCTTTAATCAATTTTAGGAAGACTGATTCCCTAACTAACATATTTCTTCCAGCTAAAACACAGAATAAACTGTTCTGCAGATACTTTGGGAAAAATTCTGCCCAACAAAACTGTCTCTTTCCTGGATTGCTGTCGTGTCATCATCGTGTGGTTCAGGCTAGGCTGAGCATTGTCATTTATGTGCATTGGCTTTATCAGCGCCGTGCCATCTTACCCCAGATTGCCTTTTTATTATGAAACATCTTGTGCAATTTTTTAAGCTTCTCATGATGAGCCTCTGCGAGCTGATGCTGTTGATTGTGGTTTTTCTGTAGTTGTCTGTAAGCAGAGAGAATAGAACAAGGATGCAGTGTTTCTTGTGGGGGTTTTAGAGCAGCAACATTCTCTAGGCAAGTCATATAATTTCGGTTTTCATCATTCAGATGGTAATAGTGTAAATATTGCTGATGCAATTAGATAAGTCAGTGTACGAGGAAATAGTAGTATGTTTCTGTTAGAGTTTTGTCTGCAAAATGAAGAATTCTCAAGTGTATTGGGATTAAAACAACCCGTACAGATCAGAAGTTTTCAGATCCGTGAGGTCTTTTTCAGGCTTATCTCTTATTTCTGTAAACCTAATTTGTGTGCAAATTTCGTGCAGAAGGTTTTGTGTGGCAACAATTCCGCTGTGGATTCATTTGAGGTAGCAAGGTCAAAAGGTTTTATTGAACTAGTGCTTCTCTTCTAATTGTATTCAAATGTTCGCGTGTTGAGGTAGGAGTTAGATCTAATTTGCCACTTAATTGCAGGTATTTGTTCATTTATTTTCCGTTGCATTCATGCAAATTTCCGTGTTTCCCTTATGTCTTTTCAGGTCAGGATCGCAGTGAAGCCACTTTAATAAAGAGGTTTAAAGGTGACGGTGTCCGATACAAAGCAAAACTGATCGGGATAGATGAGGTTTCTGCCGCACGAGGCGACAAGTTATGCCAAGACTCCATGATGAAGCTCAAGGTGCAGTGGAACTTTTAATGCTTAATATTATGGAGCTGATGGGAGCAAATTTCTGCGTGAACTTTTTCTCATTCTCCTTTCATGACACTGAGTCAGACTCTGGTTAATTATGTATTGAAATCAGTCAATTTTACATGAGCTCTTGGCTGATATTGCTTATCCAAGTTTAATTTTAATACATTATCTCTGAGTTCAGTAGTTATCCGTGATTGACACCACTGCAATTTGTCCACAAATTACAAACAACGCATCTGCAAATTGAATAATTTTATTATGCAGAAGGGGAGGTAAACCACTGTGAAGAAAAATGGTATATCAGAACATTTTATATGACCGTGCTAATCACCTGCAGCCCTGCCTTTGACCGTCATCTCCTCTCGGGACAGGCGGGAAGGGGCGAGTGACAGTGTGGGGTGTAGGTAGCCAGATGTAGGGGGGAACTGGTGTCCTCACTGGGGGCGTAATGTCTCGCACCTGTGATGGCAGGGTTGGTGGGTTACAATGTCAGGAGACAGTGCACTGGGAGAACAGAGCATGAGAAGATGAAGAGGAATGCCCAGAGTTTTCGGAAAGAAACAGAGCAGTGACAAAAGCAGATGTGGAGTAGGTAGAGTCTGAAAGCACTAGTGGTGTAGGAGGGTGGGCTTTCTGGAGCCCGACAGACATCTCGCTCTGGCTCAATCTTTCCTTACAACCTTCAGAGAGCGTAAGAGCTCTCTATAGGAAGCGCCCTTTATGTGGCCCTGGGAAAAGTGGGAGAGCTGGAGTGGTTGAAAAGGAAGGATGGGTTGAGTTTTTCTTGAGTGCGGTGTTGGCTGTTCACTTCCCATCTGCATTATAGGGTTACAAGCTACGTCTAGGAGTAAACCCTCCGCGGTGTCTTTCCCAGCTTTTTTCCTTCCAGTCCTCTCCGCAGCACTCTACCAAGAGAGCTGCTGGATTTCCCATTACTTTTTCTTTCAGGAGGAGAAATCACTAAATAGCATATTTTACACTACCAACTATCAGGGTTCCGGTCCTGAGGAACTGGGAGGAATAGGTGGCTATTCGTGAAGAAAGAGCAAAGGGTGACATGCATCTTACGGTTCCACAGTCTGAAAGAAAGAGCTGGTAGCCAATTTACGAATCGGTTATGAACATTTTATGGCAAGAAACAATTATTCCAAAAGGTGCGGTGTTGATTTATCACACCTGCCACAATATTCCGATCTGTTTCAGTTATTTACTGGATATTTTTCATCATTTCATAGCTTCTAGAAGGAACTTGGGAGAATTGTCCCTGTTCTGCTGCACAAGCCGTGTTGTCTCTCTCGTCTGTGGATTACCCTATCCACATCTCCCAGGTGCCTGATACCTGTTTGCACAGTGGTGAAATTGATGTAAACAGTGTTGGGAGACAACAAAAACTATGAAGGGAAAGGAGCGTTAGAAGGCAGCAGAGCATGAAGTTATGGGCTCTGGAAACCTAGTGTCTAGCAACAGGAGTTTTAAGGCCGGGCATAAAGTTTTGGGGTGACTTTTGACAAATGGCTCTGTTTTTTCTATTGAATTTTCATGTCTGTGTAATGAGAACAACGACCTCGTGAAGGTCTGAAAACAGAAGTTAGTGGTTATTAAAACATGTTGAAGTTGCAGATCACAAGATAAAGGCTAAATATTTTCATTTGTTTTTACTAGTGCCATTGGTTAGATTTGATCTTTAGTACAGTGTTATTGGTCAGGGCAGGCACCAGAGAAGGTGGAAGCAGAAGTTGCTGTTGTACTTACCGGGAGAGTAATACACGAGACATGTATCAGCAAGTTACTTATGAAGTAAAAGCCTGAGATCAGGGAAAAACCTAACCCTCAGTACCAGTTTTTTACAGCAGAGATGTAGTTTGATTTTGAGAAGAATATTTTTCTTCTATAAAAATCTCAGTTTGATTATTCCAGATACGTGTGCCCATGAAGTAAGCTAAAATTGCTGGCATTTGTATTTTTCATTTTAAAAAAGAAGAAAACAAAACAGCTTATATCTGGGAAGAGTATGCTAGAAATAACCTTCAGCTTCCATGAAAATGAATTTCATGGAAGATTAGCTGGTGCAGGGGTTGGAAGTGGGAGCACATTTGAAGTGCTTTCTGGGTAGCATTAAGAGGTGTGGTACCTTGAAAAAAGGGAGGAAGCCGGGAGTAAGAGAGGGGACTGTTCCTGGAAAGCCCTTAAGTCTTCCTAGAAAAGTGGTGAATCATCTCCAAGCAAATCTTTATGTCATGCTGTGGCACCTAGAAGAGTAATGAAACCAGCCCAACTCTTCTTTGTTTCAATAGGGAATTGTTGCTGCGGCTCGTTCGAAAGGAGAACACAAACAAAAAGTCTTCTTAACGGTCTCCTTTGGGGGAATCAAAATCTTCGATGAAAAGACAGGGGTAAGTAAAACAATCACGTGATGGAACAAAATTGAATTTTCTTATGGATATTTCTTTAAAAGCATTTCCTTACTGGGCAGTAAAATCTCGCCAGCATAAGCACACATGAAGCGTCTGACAGGCTTGGTAAAGGGTTATGATGTGTCAGAGCAAGCCATTAGATGACTGAGATGTCAAGTGTAGCACGGAGACGTGGTTTATTGTGAAGTTTTGTCCTGGATACTTCTGCAGAACCACTGACTGGAGTACACACATGCTCCTCATGTGCATAAACACTCACACCTCCCGAGTCCAGAAAGTGGCTTTGTTTTCCTTCTGCCAGATAAAAAATTGGAAAATACCAGCGTCCTGTTTGTAGAAGGCTTTAGCAGTCCATGGGGCAGCCTGAGGTCTGTGCCCCTGTGGGTCTTCTCACTGGCCTGGGCCCAGCTGCACCAGTCCTCTGGACACTGCTTAAGCCTCCTCAGCAGTACCGAGGGACTTTGGAGAGTCTGAAGACAAGGTAGGAGGGTTAGAGGCTAGGACTGGCTTGGCTTGGGCCCTGTGTTTCGTGGGAAGCTGAGAGGAAGAAAACAGGGAGCTGTGGACAACTCTGGGAGAGTGAAGCTTGTTTTCCCCAAGCCTGAGATGGAGAGAGAAAAGGAGGTGCACAGGGAGCTCCGGGGAGCAGCACACCCTGAGCTGGGATTGCCCTGAACGTGTCCCAGGGGAGTGCTAAAGAATTTCTTGTCAGGTCCATGATCTGAGATCAGCCCAGTCATGGTCACCATAGGGCTTTATACTCCTGTTAACAGCAGTGACTGTCTTCTGTCGGATACGCAGGAACCATAAGAATCAGAGCTTTTGTGTCATCAGTGGTAGAAAAAGCGTATGGAACAGTACAGAACTGGAGGTCAGAGTTGTTGGGAAGTTTGAGGTTGCTGTCTGAGGTTGCCAGGCAGCAGCTTGCCCCAGTAGCATCTGGTCGAGGAAGCTGCAGGAGTCTTCCATGCCCTACACAGTTTTTGCCACAGTAATATCATGTTTGGTTTTTTAAATTGCTCTGAAAGAAGAAACCTAAGCAAAACATTATACTACTTAGATATAAAGCGACAACACACAAACTGTTTTGATCCTAATTAAGAAGATTTTTACAGCAGTTTAAGCTCTGCCGTGAATTTTAAAAAGCTCTTGATTTAATCTTTTGAAAGATTAACTATTTAACATGATGCCAGAAATAAAACCCTACTGATGATAGATGAAATTATCTTTGCCAGTTAATTTATATTATTAGAAAATCAATGTCATTGAGCTCACTGATACATAATACGAGTAGTTAGTAATGAAAAGCTCATTTGGAATGTGTTGTGTACAGCATGGGTAAAGTATTCATACAAAAGCAGCGTTGAAGAGAACGTTGCTGGGGTTACAGCCTGCGTTCAGAAGGTGGGAAATGTCAGGGTTAGGGCTGCCAGTGGTTGGGTCCTCTAATGCATAGACGTTGGGGTAGTATGTGACTACGCGATGACACACCGTTTTTTGGCCAGGGAACAGCAATGTCGTTCAGTGTACAGAACGGAGTGCAACACATTGAACAAGATGGTAATGTTTTGTTTTCTTTTTCGTCTGCAAGTTGCACTGAGGTCACAGTTGCTTTCCTAAGACTAAAATCTTTTCTTATAAATAAGTAAAAAAATAAAGTAAAAATAAATAAAAAAATAAAAAGAAAATAAATAAAAAAGTAGAAATAAAAGAAAGAAAACATAAAATGAAGTAGAAGAAAGGGAGAGACTTGTCCTGTGGCACTTGTCTATCAATGTTTCACAAACATAGGATTTATTTTCATAAAATAAAGAGGGAAAAGGGGATACGTTTAGAAACAAAGGTGTGGTTTAGCCAAATTACCTTTCCTGCAGTGTCCCGCACGCTCTCCTGTCTGCCACTGGTGAGGCAGGGACATGAGAAGAAGTCTCTGTCATTTCACGACTTTGACAGCCTATACACTAAATCTGACATAACTATATCATCCTTATAGTAACGCTGTCACTCACTCGCAGAGGCTTAGACTGAAGCCTTTAAATCCACCTTCCAGATGTCTGCCCCTGAGCTGCCAGGGTGATGGGCAGGAGAATGGGGTTGTCCCTCTTGAAACAGGACTGTGACAGAGGGATGCGGGGAGCTTTTGGCATCAGTTTTTACGTGTTTTTTTGGAAGCAGGAGAACAGTGCTTTCCATTCCAAGCTCCTGAAGCAGGGGTGCCTGAACTCCGCTGCTGGTTCTCTACAGCCACCATCCTTTCAGCTTGTTCCCCAGCTCGGGTCTCTCATGTCCCAAAGTTTCACATCCTTGACAAAGTCACCCCCAAAGCTGTGTTCCTGCTGTACTGTGGAGCCTCCTGTAAAGAATCCCATTCTTGATTTAGGAGCGATAGAGAAAATCCCACAAGCTGGCCAGACTGGAGACGTACGATTGCTCGGCCTGGCTCTTTTGATGGGACAGAAGGGAAAGGGGCAGCCAGAAGTCTGTGGTTTGCACACACAGATCTTGTGGAATCAATGTTAAACTTAAGAGTTTATAAAGTTTGGAGACTGACATTCACATTCGTACAACGGGGAAAAAAATACACCCGTAACAGGGAACAGCCTGGATAATCTTGCATTTGTTTTCTTCTCCTCTAACTGCCTTCCACGTGCCCCCCAATGCTTTCGCTTTAGTTGTATTTCCGTAATTTTGGGATTCCCAAACAGATATTTTGGGACACAGTTCTCACTTATTGTTTATTTGGAAAGGTTATTTACCTCTCAAAAATGTCCTTTCTTGATTTTTGTCATTGCCTACTGCTATCACGTCTGCCACGATGGCAATCTGATGCAATAGAAACGAGAAAAAATACTCTGAAAAAATGTAGGCTTCTGTATGTTTAGTATCTTGTAGGCTACTATTGGATTTTAATTTATCACAATAAAAAATCAATTTGTAGCTCAAAACTAGCAATTTTTTAAAAATTGGCAGTATCATAGCTGACTTCATAGAGATGATTTAGGGGGATTGCTCCATAATTCATTACACGTGAAGGGCTGCAGTTGGGTTACTACTGAAAATGATAAGCGAGGTTTTTTCCCCACTGTACTTTATAGCTCTCTTTAATATGTTCCAGACCTAATATTAATAAAAAATATTGGTTGTAATAATTCTGTTATTCCAGCCATCAGGAATTCTGCCCTTTGAGTAAATTTATCCATGAAGGAGATTAGGCTGAAGGTGGGATATCATTTGGGAAGAATTTATCTCACCAAGATAAATACAAGCAGGATTTGCTAGGAGTTTGCACTGGAGATGCAATACAGTTTAGTTCATCTATAGTGTGGCGATAGATACAGCAATACTCCGCTCTTGCATTTCATCATGCTGTTCCCTGGATTAATCTAAATAGGTCCTTTCATACCACTTTTCAAGTAATGTGTTTAGAACGTGATAGAAGGGCCCTGCTTAGCAGAGTTCACCCTGCAAGCTTGCGGTTTGCCTACAGTGTTAGGTAGACTCACTCGTGTGCTGGAGGAGGCTGCTCACGGAGACAGAACACTACAAGTTCTTCTGCTGTTGAAGTCCCAACATCAGCTATATAATCAAAAATTCTGTTGAATTTGACTAACAAGGATGTTTTCCTGTTGTATGCCAAAAATTGTCATTACATTCGGGTTTTGACCCTATTTTTTCTTGTAAATGTACCTTTTTTGTCTACTACCATATGTTGGCCATCCATCCCACTGGCCTTCTCCAGAATATATTTGCCAAATACATATCTCACCTGAAGGAAATACTTTTTTTTTTTTTATTAACATAAAAAAATCTACCACAATTATTACTAAACCCAGACATTTCCTACCCAGTGCTACTTCAGAGATTTCATGGCTGCATATTATATGAAAAGTATTTTTGAGCATTTGTTCTGTCATATTCCACCTGCACCCTGGTGACATCGCAAGGCGTCATCTTTCAAATGTAGTACGGCACAAGCTGAAGTGTGTTCTTGGTTGGTAAACTGTCATGAGAGTTCAGTATTTTCAAAAGCATGGTCTGTAGAAGGGAAAAATGCAAATAATTGCATTATGCTATTTAATATTCTCCTTTTCAGGGTGGAACTTAGTGGTTAATGTGTTCCTTAGAAAGCAACAAAAAACATAACTCTCAATACAGCAGAATATGCAGAATTTTTAAAGGACCATCATTGTTCATCAGCTATTTATATTATTTAGTTAATCACACACATCAGGCTATCTCCCTGTGATAGCTTAGTAATGCTTCATTAAACGTGCATGACTAATATGGTCTCCATAAGGAGGCTGTAATTGTCTCATTGTTTATTTATGTAAAAATAAATCTTTGTTTACTGTAGGTTACTTTTCAAAAATGTGTTTAAAAATAACAACTAAATTCTGTAAAATACTTGGGAAACCATATTCTTCTACATTCATGTAATGGGGTATACTTTTAAACTCATGCTCTTTTCTAATTGCAAAATCCTGTTGACTTTAATGGAAAACCCAGACACTGTGAAAGAGAAATACGATGAAAGTAAAAAAGTACTACTTGGCTTTAAGTAAAGAACTAAGTAAAATTTTATATCAGCTGGTGGATGTGGAAAATTGACAGAGTATCCTGCAGTATATTGCTGTATGAGCTATTGTTACAGATGAAATCACAGAATCACACAGAATCACAGAAACCATGCAGGGGTTGGAAGGGACCTCTGTGGGTCATCTAGTCCAACCCTCTTCTATTTATATAGACTCTACCATTGTCGAAAAAGGACCATAGACCTACTTCAGTATCTCATTTATTTGTGAGGAATCTGCTAAACAGATGAATTGTAAGCCAGTTTATGAAGATGACAGCCATTTCACCAATTTTTTTCATTTTCTTATATGCAGCACCCCAAGAGTGCGTTTCATTTGTTTTATCTATTATATACTTTGGAGGGATTGGCTAGTCTGTCAGACATGTTGAACCATATCTTTATGAAAATGCAAGGCTTGGGTACAGCCTGTGGATTTGTACAATTTCTAGAAATACTGTAAGTGTCTGGGTGGGTTACAGCATCGCAGAGAAGCGTTGCAGTGTGTTACTCATATTTTAGGAATTTAGTATGTAGCCATTTCCTTCAGGCTGTCAGTATGAAATCCAAGGAGGAAAACTGTGTGTATATACATTTATATTTCATCTTGACTAGCTATTCTCACTGTTGTTATCTATCCCTTACTCTGACCTTTATTATCTTTGAGGAGGATTGTGTGACTCTCATGCAGAACAGGATTTACCTACCTGAGAAGGTGATGCTCGGTGAATGATACCTCCCTGTTCCGTGGAAGGGGGACCACACCTTACCTGTAGTGTTCTCTACAGAAAAACTAATTTGTCTTTTCATGCTGGCCACAGAACTAGTGGTTGTGCTTCTGCTTTAACTCTTAATGATGTCCAGATAAATAATGTGTATAGTTGGTGGTAATATTCCTGCTGGCCTCGGGTTGTTCTCTTCTAGTGAGATGATGTTACAGCTCTGATATGATCCAGCCACAGGTTTAGATGCTTACACCTTGCCCATCTTCGTGACCTTTTAAGCTCTCTTGACCTTATAATGCACAGATTTTTCAAAGTTGTTGCTGAGGCTTCTGTAAAGTATTTTCCAGCTTGTTCTGAGACTTTATCAGGTTTGTGCTGATAACCCCTGGATTTGCTGCTCTTCTCCATTTGATGTGAATGACAGTGTTAATTATGCTGATAGATTGCTAACAGGACGGCTAAACTTGGCTGAAAGAAGATTTTCGCAAGATTAAAATTCTCAGTGTTGGCAGAAGATACGTCATTTAAAATATACCAAAGGTACTTCTTGACTTCACTGGAAATCTGTTGGTTCTGGCATCTTTGACCAGAAATCGAGGTACCATTATGGATCTGTACTTACTCCTTGAAGCACATGTGCTGGAGCAGACGAAATGTCAAACTGTCAAGTCTCTATCACTTAGCGTCTCTGTATATTTAAAAATAGAAAAAAAATGAAGGAATTAATTTTATCTGCTCTCTACTCACTGTGCAGTGAGCCAGAGAGATGGTGTGATCAGTTCGCTGAATTTTTGTGTTTGCCAGAGCGTATTGTCGGCCAGGAGGCTGTTAACGATCCCTGCCTGGGGCTCCCTCCAGCTCCGGACCAGAAGCTCCCAGAGGTGGCTTTTGCCCCTTCATTCCTTTGAAACCAGTCTTCCCAAAGTTCCTGCTGGCCTCTTTGTGGTTGATCTCAAGTGCAGCACTTCGTTAGCATCATTAGCTGATTTTGAACGACATTCTTCCTCCTGGCCTCCCTGATTCTCGTCTCTGGATTTGATCCCTGTGTTTCGAATTTCTCTTTCTCTCTGCTGCAGTTTTCATCTGGGATTTCCTGGGTGCTCTCTGTCCTTGATCTCTTTTTCTTCCTACTTTTTGTCAGAGTTACTTCATTTGCAAATACAAATTTGGTTGTTGTGTCAAACCAAATGGTGCCAGCCCCATCTCCTCCTGCTCGAATCTTGACCTGTCTCTCCAGCCCTCTCCTGACAAGTTTAACCAACTGTTCAAGCTTAACATGACTAAACCGGGCCTTTTAATCCTGGCACCCAAAGGTCTTTCTCTGACCTCCTTTTCAGAGTGCGGAGGAAAATATCAGCATCATCTGTTACTGAGCCCTGTAAATTTAGCAGCCTTTTTGACTCAGTGCTGGTTTTGATTGTCGCATCCCAGGTAACTCTAGATCTTGCAGATTATTCTTAACTGCTCTGAAATACAACATTTATTGTAATGCTTACAGTTAAAACCCAGTCCTGCCTCTCTTCACCTTGTGTCTCAATTGTTATCCTTTTCTTTGTCCTTGACAAATGTGACTTTTATTTTTTAAATCCATCATGACTGCCGAGATTGCTGGCTCAGCTTATTCTTTTGATCATGTCACACTTCTCTTTGCATTCCTACGCTGAATCTGCCTGCTCTGTTTTATCAGCCATAGCCTGACTGTTTTTTTCCCAGGTTCTTCAGGGCTGTCTTTACTCTTCACCCACTTTTGAGGAGTCTTTCCACAGTACCAACTTGCATCATTCATTTATTCAGTTTTCAAATAAGTGACTCGGAGCCTCTTCCCATTCTGCCCATCAGACTTTGGAGGAATTCTGTGCATATATTCATGCAGTACCCCCTTATTTTTGCTTCAGATCCCTCCTTAAAACACTGCCGTGCTAGAAACTTGTTGAACTCTGTGGTGCCAAGACTGCTGGTACCCTGTGGTTGCAGCTAGTCATGCAGAACTGTGCTGCCGCTTGCAGTCACCCTGCTGTCGTTTGCCTGTGGTGAGAGCAGCCCGTACAGTGGCTTGTAGATCCAGCCCATGAAATCATTCTTAGAATCATAGAATCATTAAGGTTGGAAAAGACCTCTAAGCTCAAGTCCAGCTGTCAACCGAACACCGCTATGCCTGATAAACCGTGTCCCGAAGTGCCGTATCTACACATTTTTTGAACATCCCCAGGGATGTCGCCGGAATGCTTCCCTGGGCAGCCTGGTCCAATGCCTGGCCACTATTTCAGTGAAGATTTTTTCCCTAATATCCAATCTAAAGCTCCCCTGCCTCAACTTGAGGCCATTGCCTCTCGTCCTGTCACTAGTTACTTGGGAGAAGAGACCAACACCCACCTCACTACTACCTCCTTTCAGGTAGTTGTAGAGAGCAATAAGGTCCCCCCTCAGCCTCCTCTTCTCCAGACTGAACAACCCCAGTTCCCTCAGCTGCTCTTCATAAGACTTCTTCCCTAGAACCTTCACCAACTTCATTGCCATTCTCTGGACGCACTCCAGCACCTCAATGTCCTTCATGTAGTGAGGGGCCCAAAACTGAACACAGTATTCGAGGTGTGAATTCTTCTGGCCATCTGTCTCGTGACCTTGCAGATCTGTGGCTTGGGGAATGGTTGCATTGGGTGAATCAACCGTACCTTCCACCATGTCAGTCTGGCGTTTCAGGGCTGGGCTGCCCACGGCGTGCTCGCCTGGGAGGAAGGGGCAGAGGAGCAATGGAGGGCACCTGCCAGGGCAGCACCTGGGGGACTTCCCCGTGCCCGAGGGTTTATGAGGAGGAGCTACTGCAGTCGTGCATCTCACTGATGTCTCAGGGGGCATCTGGCCCTTAGATTTCGAAGGCTGGAATTACAGTCTAAACTCTCTGGGATTAACTTTTAATTTATATTTTTATCAGAATTCTCTGTTTGTAGGAACTTTTTCTAAGAAAAGGTGGGTCTTGGACCATGCTGAGGACTTCTAGGGACTACGGTGATAAAAATATTGTGTAATAACAATAAAGAGCATACTGAAAAACAGCAAAGTCAAATTTTACATGTACATTTGAAAGTGGCGATATCTATGGCCGTTCTTAACGCCTGACAGGGATTCCATGCATTGTCCACAGCTTCTGCCTCCGAAAGGTCCCTCTGGGCCAACTGGGATTCTTGCTCTGTTGCTTGGCAGTTTCCTGTATTTCTACTTATAAATATGAATACTAAGACATGGCATTTACTGTTCTATGTGCAATAAATATATCTAATTAGAATATGGCAGTAGGGGACTTAAAAAAGCTGCGTATTACTCTGACAAGGTTTTCTGTTCTTCTGATGCTTGAAAAGGGAAACAATAACACATTTCATAAAAACATTTGACAGTTAGCAAAATGTAAATGTCAGAAGAACCTACTTCCATAATTACATCCCTTATTGACTATTGTAATTCATTTCTTACTGGTCTTCCAAACTGTGCCCTAGACAGTTTGGATGGTTCAGAGTGCTCCATAGGGATTTTTAATAGCCACAAGCTCGTAGAGACACATTTCATAGATGCCCAGTTTGCTGTGTGAAGTTTGTAAAAGCCTTCTGTGTTATGTCGGGTTTTTCACCGTGAAAAAAAGATCCCAAAAGGCAAAACTCAGATGTGATTTTGCACATGGTGAAGTCTGAGTGTTTTGGGGTCAGGAGCTTTCGTTTGAACCTTATGTCTTTCCTTTGAACACTTGGAAATACAAAGGAGGACTGAAATTTCTCTCCTCCTTCTCACCTGGAAATGCTCTGACCTAGAGCCAAGTTCAGCCTTCTTGTAATGAGTATCCGCAGGAACTGCCTTGTATTTCTGACGCTAATTGGCATGAAGATAAGATAAAGCTATTCCAGATGTTTTATCCAAACTGAAATAGTTTGTAGGAATTTGTTGTAGTTGTATTTTTCAGTGTGAGAAGGTAAATGCTTTCAAAAAGGCAGAAAATTAGGTTTTATGTCATTAGTGATGGTCTCATTCGGCTGTATCTGGCCTCCTGTTGTTTAATCCAAGCGCTGCAGGATGGATTTAAGAAAGAGAGGTACTGCTGCGTGCGTTGTGTGTTAAGGTACGGGGATCCCCACTATATGCCTATTCCCAGTCACCTTTTGGCCTCCAGTGCAGAAGGGGGGACTGTAACTGTCTATAGAGCTGTTGTAAAAATAACTATGTAAACACTTCCAATATCATTTAGATTTTATGTTTGGTAAGCTTCCTAAAACCTCAAAAGTCAACTTTTGGTTATAAAAATGTTTATTGTTGTATAGGGGAGCTGCACTGTATCCCTCCGGTGGGGTGTTGTCCAGTGGCACGAAACTCGGAGTTTTGTTGGGTTTTTCACCTCTAGTCACTAGCCTTCTGTGATTCAGATAAATAAATTAGGATATGAAGGTCACGTTGTAGTTCTATTGACTCCAGCTGTGATTTTGTCTTATAGAAGAGTACAGAGTTGCTTGGGGTGGGGGAGTTGTTTGCAAGTACTGATATTTTTAAGCCAGGTTAATGCATTAACTAGAAAAATGGAAGAAAAAACACTAGAAAAAAATTGAGGCCCATTTTCAGCACATGCTGAATTACAGTGACTGGATTTCAAACTGCTCGGGAAAGGATTTAGCGAGAGAAATGCTGCCATAATAATAGCGCAGGCGGCTGAGATGCACTGAAACCTCCCCAGAGAGCAGTGGGGGACCTTCAGCAGGTGCCATAGCAGAAAGTGATGTCCCCCTTTGAAATGCGCTGTTCCTTCCTCGTGGAGGTGGCTGGGAAGCATTACGCCCCGGGTGTGCTGGTGATTTTCCTTCCTATTCAGTGCATTTTAGCTGGTAGGCTGCTCTGCAATTTGCCATTTGCCCGGGTAATAGCAATACCTCCGATGATGTTTCTGAATTCCTGTGCTAACTTGTAACCTGTTTAACCTCTCCTGTTGCTGGGTCAGATGCAAGGGATACAGATGACCTTTGCTGTCAGTGCAATGGCAGAGAGAAACTACAGGAAGGTTTACTTTTAAAATTATCTGGAGTTTACAGGAGAATAGTAATAGGTCTCTATTGGCAATAAAATCAGCGGATGATGTTCTGCCCTCAGGAACGTGTTTGTGTTTACAGGGAAGTCAGCAAGAGCCTTGTTCAGTCTGATAGTCCAGGGGGACAAGTAAATGCCTCTTCTTCTGCTTCCTCTATGTAAGAAGCGGTCCTGTGGAAGGAGAAGAGGAGGAAGGACAGTGGTTTCCACTGGGTGGTCTTATTTGTCACCAGTCACCCAACACAACCACCTGTTTTTATCCCGGTCTTTCAGTTGAAAAAGATATTTCAGATACCAATAGATCTTTGCGAAATATAGAAACAGTCTTCACAAAAGTTGTCTTCCTAAATGAGAGAATTGTACTCATAACCTTTCTGGTTCAGGCACTGCGCACTCAGCGTGCGGGCAGCCGTGTGTGGCAGAGCCTAAGGGATGGGCCAGCATCTCCCGTTGTGTTACCCAGCACCTGGTGGTAATTGTGGAATTAGAGCAGGGCCTAACGTGTCCCGAAATTGTAACACTCCGCTAGAGAAAGCAGCATTTAATGGACTCTGCCTGTCTCTTCTGTTAAGACTTTTTTACTTCTTTGTGGTTCCCATAATAATTCTGCATCACTGTACTCCCAGTGAAGCAAGCAGCAACATTCCAGCGAGCTTCAGAGGCAGCGTTGTGAAGTAGGTGAGGCAGAGCACTAATTAATTTGAGTGCCTTGATATTTAAAGCAAATGAGAAGTGTGGGTATCTGAAAATACTGCATATGGCTCTTAGCCCCTGCTCTGCATACTTCTGAGTATTTTTTTTTCATTTTAGGTAGTAAAAATATGGATCTGAATCCAATTTTTTTCGATTGTGTCCTTGCTTTTAAAAAGGCTGGGTTGTTTTGTAGAGGGTTTTATAGCCTTCTTGGGATCTTTAATTAGCCAAATGCTCTCCTGTGAATGATACAGGAATTTGGAAGTACTTTAAAGTGTAAAGCATGTGAGAGTGTAGCCTGTACATGCATGAGGCTTAGTGCTGAGCGGTGCTGAGAGTGAAGTAATGAGGAATTTCAGTTTTAATCAGGAGAGGAGAAGACAGGCTGTGCGTGGAAGTTGTAAAGCCTGGGGGAGAACTAAAGGAACAAGGAGTAGAAAACAAGGCAGGGTCCGTGCATCCAAGCTGTGAAAGGCTCTGCTGCGTGTGCTGAAGCGAAAGGTGCGGGCAGCCCTGCCTGACATCTTGTCTGAAAGGCAGGGCCGCTGTGACACCCACTGCCAGGACAGAAGAGCGAGGCAGGGAGAGTGCAAAGCGAGTATAGTTGAGCCGTGCTGGCTGCTGGGCCACGTCTGCGTGCGGACTGTTTAGTCAAAGCTTGCGTTTGGAGATGTCAGTTAGCAGGAGAAGACGAAGCGTTCAGCCTGCTTTCCATGAAAATGAGCAGGGAAGAAACCACTCTGGGCATTAAAATGTGCAAATGGGAGCTGTAGGGCTCCCTTGGGAAGGTGCCAGGACAGAACTCACAAATACCCTCCATTGCCCGAGTAGAGATGTAGAACTCTTGTCACACAATGTGCCAGGCACCTACTGAGTACAACCCCAGAAATTCCTACTGCCCGGTAATGCAGCGGGGGGAAAAACCCAAAATCGAGCCACAAATTACCTGCAAGTTCTTTGCTCTTGTTTAGACTCTCTCTGAGGTCACCTTTTACATTTTATTTTATTCTTATCTTACGGCTCAAGCACTGCACACACTCGGTGTGTTGCTACGGATGCTGTATATCCTAGGTTATGTGTCCAGTGTGGGACCTGAACAAACGAAGGAGTGGCACTTTTATGGGATTATTTGAAGTTTGTTTATACATGCAACTGTAACTCAAAGAGAATGATTTTGTCTCTTTTTCTGTAGTAAGACTGAAAATAAAATGGTATGAAGTGCCACTGTGGTGTTTATGACCAGGATAGATAGTGAATGACACTATTTCTGAACTGTATAACTCATCACTCCAGAGTCATCATTTGCTGACCTGCAGGTACACCGAGTCCATCACAACCTGCAGGCACTTTCGGCACCGATGTCATTCTGATGCTCTGTGATTGTACACCTCCAGTCATGGAATAATCTGAGATTTTATGGTGCCAATAGAGGTTGTCCTTAGTCTTACTGAAAAGTCTGCCATCGCCTCACAGGCCAGTTCTGCGTTGGGAAGAATAGCCAGCAGCTCAGACATCTCTGCTGGGAACCAGGAGGATTTCTCATGATAATGAATTCTGGTAAAAGTAGTAGTAGAGAGGGGTGACCCCAGCATGGAAAGCTGAACAGTTTGTGGTATGGAAAGGTAGACTCAAGTGTTTCTCATAAGCAAGCCGATGTCTGTGGTAGGAGACATTGCAGGATGTCTCCTTTAGATGGTACTCTATATTTATACATTGACCGTGAGAAAATAAAGCCATTAGTGGTGAAGAGTTGTACTGAGTGGATTTTGTCCAGTTCTTTACTATGCCACTGGAAACCAATCTGTTGTTGTGGAACTCAGGATTTCTTGCTTGTATGCTTTGGTTTATTTCTGATTATAAAATCACTTTTGTATTTGAAAGAGATAAAATATTGTGTCGTGTGAATTTCTCAGCTCTTTTGCTTTCATTTTGCATTGGCTCATGAACATGACACACTGGTTATACACTGTTTGTGAATTCATAGAGTGCTTTTCTACTCTTATTCTTTTCTGTACATGTGCTTTCTCTCAGCCCCCTTCGAAGTCTTATTAAATTGGTACTGGTATCTGGGAGACAGATAGATAAATATAAAATAAATCCCCCTTGTCCTTTTTCCCCTTTTCCAGAGAAGTTTGTAATGTTGTGGAAGGTAAATTTATGGTTGAAGAAGGTTGCTGCTTGACGACTATCCAGTGCAACTTAAATTTTAGTATTGCCAGTATGAGCAGGATTTTTGTGATCTTTGCGAGCTCTGCTTTATAGGATTTGCATGACAAATCAGGAAAATCAGAGGCTGGTTTTCACTGATGAGCTTTTCGAATCAGAGGCTACAGGAAGAGGGTGGGTCATAATGCTTGCTGAATCTGAAGCAGTTAAGATCTGAGACAGCCAAAAAATTACCTCCAAAGCTCCTAGGAGTTGTGTGAAGGACTTTCTTGTGCTGTTCATGTAAATCAAAAGCGTTTCAGGAGGTGAGGAATATTGGTGTAAAGGAACAAAAGAACCTTGTAAAAGTAAAGGCTTCTCAGAAGACTTTCAGAGGCTATAAAGATGAACGCAATAAAAATATGGAGAGGTTCAGTGATACTGTAACGGACTGACTGTCTCATTACTGAATATCATGCTCCCTCGAATTCAGGGTTTAATCAGTGAGAGTCTTACGAGCTTCAGAGTGGATCAGGAAAAAAATACCAGGAATGGTCAGTGGTGCTACACTTAGGCTGTGTGCAAGCTTTGGCTTGAGAGCAGAGGGCAATAGTGGTGAATTTATGGCTAGTTCGATCTACTGGCCATTTTGCAGAAGGTGATGAGGTTGGGGCTAAGGGAGAATTCACATGGACAGAGTGTTACAGCCCTGGAAACCCAGCAGGAGCCACTGGGCAGCTGCCATGCCAAAGAGTAAAAGAATATCCTTACAGGCAAGTGTTGTCACTTGTAGACCACGCTGAAATAGTGAAATAGCGAGGTAAGGCAATGTGTTGTAGTCTGCAGGTGGTCCCATACAGCTGCAGTGTAGGGCCGTGTTGCATTACTGAGCTGATTATGGCCTCATGGGGCCACTGACTTTGGTATCAAGGATCAGGTTTGCTGCTTCTTGGTATCGCTTACCAAGAACCCTGCTGATAAAACAATGTTAACCCTGCTGATAAAAACAATGCCCTGTTAACCCTGCTGATAAAACAATGCCGGTGTCTGATGCAGAAACCGTAAGAAAATAGTATGAGACTCATGGGAGGTCCAGCATCACGGCTTTAGTGTGGCACATTTGTTTTTCCAAAGCTCTATGAAAATGTTTCCTTGCCCTTTAGGATTTTCCTTGTCCTGGAACAATATTTGCAAGTACATATTTAAAATATAGTTTGGGATTGATAGTAATTGGACAAGGGGTTTAGATTTAGCTAGCTACTTTCACTCCTGGTACAATAAAAAATTGAAAAGCATTTAAAGTGAAGATACAAAATTGGCCATGTGTGCTTTCCAGTTTTGTTTTGTTCCTTTTCAAATTCATATATCTAGTAAATGGGTCTTCTGCATGAGCAACTTAGCATTTGCTTCCTAAGACAATGAACAATAACTAAATTCATATCTGGTCTTTGTCAGACATTATTACAAATTATGTGAGCCAGACAGAAGTTTTATTACCTTAGTGGTGTTCTCTTTCACAAATTAGGTTCTTGGAACATCCGGCTAGCTCGATATCATAGATCCATTCATCACAATTAGACTGCTGCGCTGGCAAAGTTAAGTCCCACCAAGTTAATTGACTCCCGGTGAACGCCGGGGTCTCGGGTGAGGCCAGCCGGGAGCACCGCTGCATGTGCCCATCCCCGGAGGCACCGACAAGGACGCTCGCCTTTGCTCTCTTCAGAACTCGCTGCTCTTGCTCCCCAGGTGAGATACAGGCAGGAGCAGGATGCTTTGGTCATCAGGCAAAGGAAATGCAAGGATTAATTGGGATTTTAGCTGAGGCTGAAGTACCCTTTAAGCTATCCGCCCGAGTCCAGCCAAAAAGGTACCTTAGGTACTTTCACCAAGCGCTTGCCTCTCTATAGGAAGGAGTGGAGTGTACAGATTGAGCTCAGTCTAGCACTCCACTTGAAGACGTGCTTATCCTTCCACACACAATTACGCTCACTGACTTTCGTCCTTCCTAACTCAGCCGCATGTTACCGTGTCAGCTTGGAAAGGCACATAAATCTGTTTTTTGCTCCAGTCTCCTCGGTTGCAGGAAGAGAGTGGCTGGTAAGAGTTTATTAATATTGTTGTTGTTATCAAGAGGAAATTTAATTTACACATCTTTTAGATGCTTTACTGTGTCACAGCCAGACTGCTGACCCCCTGGAGGGACTGAGTCTGTGATAACTGGAGCTAAATCTGTCTTCATTCTTTTCTTCGTCAGCACCATATTTTATGTGCCCGTTTGTGATACGTACGCCAAGCTTCGATCTGCATATAATCTGAAAGCCTGATTTTTGTGCCAAGTGTTTTTCTTGCAAAGCTTGGCCACTGAAACACCTTTTAGAAGTTGGCAGTTGGAAAAGTCTCTCTTTAGGTTATTGTCTGCACAGTCAGTGTGTGTGGAAGAAGCACAGGGATTAGACAGTTTTATTTTCTTCTCATTATGAAGACATGCTTAAAGGCTGCCATCTGAGAAGTCCCTTCAGGCTTGGAGGATGCTCCAGAGATTACATTTTCCTTTTCTGCTCCTATTCTTGTTTTTTTTGCAGATGGAAAGTCCATAACCTATTACTCAGCCCAGACTCCATGAGAGGCTTTGGGTCAGAAAGCTTTAGGGCTGGACCATGTGTTTGGGCTGTGTAGTATGTAGCACGTGTTCAATCTCCTTCCGTGGAAGGGTTCAGTTCTCACTCCATGGCAGTACCTTGCCTGGTTGGATTTAGCCGCCTCTGACAGCAAGCTGCAAGTTCTGTCTCTTCATCTGCACTTTAGCAACACCTCACCATGCCAGTGACATGTTTTTATACTGCGCTGAGGAACCACCAGAGAGGCAGGGGAAGGGCTGTGGGTGAACGCATTGATGGGGGCAAGGGAGCAGTTGGCTTTTTCAGGCGGATGAGGTCTGTCGCCATCCCTGCTCTCGTTCCCCCTGTGCTGTGTCCAGCAGTGGTTCGCAGGGAGTTTGGAATCATCAGTGACTGTGGTTCTCAGACACTCCGAGCTGCCTCCTCTTCGCTATTTCAGATTAAAGCTGAAAATTGTGGCGACGGTTAAGGGGAAGGCTTGTTGCGTTTCCCCCATCTGCTCGTCCCCTGTGTATCTCGGTTGGCTGATGCCTTGCCACCCAATCTGCCACCTAAATAGTAAGCTCCAGAAAACAGCACAGAACAGTTCATGGTGCAAATACAATTTACCGATTCATTTTCCATTTCACTGACATTTGAGGTTGTTGACTTTTTCCCCGAATTGTCTGTACACAGTCCCATTGAAACTCCCTTGTCTCCAGGGGGAAAAGAAGTTGAAAGGTTCACAACTGCTTAACAGGTATCCATGCACCATTGATGGGTACCAGGGAAAACTCCTTGCCAGCGAGGGGGTTTGGGGGTTTGGGTGGGGTTTTCTTCAGTTGTCTACATACAAGGGACTGCTCTCCATCCTTGCGCGAAAGTTATAAAACTAGGCAGGTCTGGGGTTTGAATCTGCAGCTGCGGAGAATTCCGGTGTTTCACGTCTGCTCTTGGAGCACGTGTTTGGACTGTGGGGTGTTCATGGTGGAGATGAGCAGATCCAGACCACCTCTGCTAAGTGCGTTTTAACAAAATGGCAGAGAAGCATTACAGCACAAACACAGGTGATTAGAGAAATGCTTGTGACCATTTATCGTCCCCATGATCACTGCAAATCTCAGCTAAACCAAACAGGAATTGTAAGGAAATGGCCATGAAGAACGTTGGACAAAGTGCAAAGGTACGTGCGTCTCAAGCACCACTAACGACGGCAGCAGCCTCCGAGGTGTGGTGGGGGAGCTGGCTGCACGTCTGTACCCCTCCAGCGTTTCTTGCGGCGAGGAGACCAAATTCATCTCGGAACCACTCACGTGATTTACAATTCATTGCTTTCACTTAATGCATCGCAGTAAATACTGGTCAATGTACTACTGCTCTTCTGGCTTGCTGAGCTGCTTGGTGAGGCATTGCCGTAATTTTCCACATTGGGTTTGGCTTCTACAACTTGTTGAGTAGTTATCCTAAACATGTAGGTCCCGATTTCCTAAAGTGCTGCTGAGCAGTCACAGGAGGAGCTGGAGTGCAGGGGGCTTTCATGCAGACAGCGGCATGACTAAAACTGCAGTTCATAAAGTTATTTTATTACAAGTCAGTTAAGGATTTTGCAGTTTGGTGGGTAACTTTGATGTTTGGGGAGCTTTATGTGACATGTGAAATACATTCTTGCTTATTCAACTGCGATAGAAGTGAATGGACAGGCATGGAAATGCAGAGGGTGCTTGGGCCACGTCCCTCACCCCCATCCCAGTGTCGCTAGTGTGGAAATTACGATCTGAAAGCGGGCTCGCCGTTTAGTTATTCAAGGTGAAAGGCCGTGCAAGTGAAATCCCTGTGAAACTTGTCCTTATGGATACAGTGCTGCATGGTACGTGCCTCCTGCTTGCGGTGGGGCAGCTTTTACAGGAGGCTTTGCGGCTTGCAGGGTTTTTTTTGTTGTGGCTCTTAACACTGTGCCCCAGGCTCCACTAAATAGACAACCTCATTAAAAGAGAAATAGCGATAGTAAAGCAGTGACTTTCTCGTGCCATCTAACTCACATATTTGACATGATTGCTGGACCCTCCAAGTACTTAATTGATTGACTTAATTGATTTAGTGGCACTGGAGGCTACAGCGTGGAAATAAAGGGGCAAGATGAGGATAAGGGGTGAAAAAATTTATGATAGGTGCCAAGCAGCCTGAGGGAAATTAGAAATGCTGCAGATCTCAGAGGCAGCTAAATCAATTCCATGTGATGTACAGGGAGCAACGTGGGGGGAAGACGAGGAGCGGGGGATAGGAAGGAGAAAAGGAGAGAAAATAATGGCTAGTGGGAGATACCGGAACAGAGTTATGGGGGAGAGGGAAGACACCAGCCTTGGTGGAGGTGGGTATTTTGGGCTTCTTTAACACGAGGAAAAAACTTTGTAAGGTATGACTAAAATCTAATCGTGACATCATGTTTAACCTAAAAAGAAGGGCTCGTGCATCATGGGACTACCTTTGTTATCGGGGTTGAGACTTTATTGGTGCTTGCATTTAAAATCCTTGACTTTTGCAACAGTGACTAAAGTCACAGGAGACCTAAAATAATTTGGAGGCTATGTACAGTGGATTTTTTTAACAACTGAAGCTTAAATGTTAAATTACTTTCTAATCTGTGCAATATTTAATTGACTGTATTGAACCATAATACAAATTAAGTCTTCTCTATAATTTGTTCTGTCGTGCTGCAGCCCTCCAAAACAATTTGATACCTCACTTATGAATTGGTAAATGGCTCGTAGCAGCGCTCAGCGGCGATACAGTAAAATCATCAAATAGCGTGTGATGGAATCCATCAGAATGTGCATACAGGGCTATCATAAACATTGCTGAGTTATGAAACACTTCTTTTATGTGCTTCTGACCCACTGGAGACGGGATTGAGTCATGGTAGAACCTTGAAGATACTAAAAAAGGCTGGGGAGAGAGAGGGGCAGATCGGCTCGTGAATATTTACTGTGGAGCACTGACCAGCGGTTCTGCTGGAAGGAATTTTGTGTGGCTTTTGTTTCGTTTCCTTTCGGGACTGCTCTGAGGAGGTACACACCGAGGGATAAAGATGGTGTTTCTGTTGGTTGGTCTCATTTTAGGGGGCAGATTAATCTGCAAATGCATCAGACAGATCGACTCAAAACATGCAAAGACCGTGTGTTTAGGGGTAGCCTCAGCTGTAAGTCTCCGTTGGCTGGCAGGACGAGGTGGTGGTAATCCTTGTTCCATCCCTTCTGCTGCCCGTGTCTTGCTACTGGGAAGGACCCTGCAGGGTGCTGGGCAGGCGGCGGCGTTAGAACAAAGATTTGCAGAAAGGATGCAGTTTTAATCTGGCATTTTATGGTGGTAAATCTCTACTGACTGCAACAGGCATCTTATTTCTGCTTTACAATGAGCAACGAATCAGGCACTCGTGAAGTAATATTTGGAATGAAGTACTGGAATATGTAGAAAGGACACGTCAGACGGATCGAGGGCTGTGAAAACGCAGGTTGGAAGGAGTGTTTATATCTACATTTGAGTACAGATGTGTGTGTGCAACACTACACTGCGCTTCGTGTGTATGTTATGTTCCAACTCCGTATCCCTCAAACAAGTGAAAAACTCTTGCTAAACGCTCCGTCCAGTAAAATATGTGAAAGGATAAGGTTGCAGTCACCTTTATTTAATTTGTACATCTATTGATACCATCTGTAAAATATCATAACCATTAAAAAAGGTAACGATTTTCGAACGGTTAATGAGGGTTCCCAAATAAATTGGAGTGTCTCCATCTGCTGTCTTACATTGTGGGTGATACTTTTCCATGGTAGAATGATCTTCAGATTTAATTCCATGAGGAAGGAATCTGATTGCAGTTTCATTTCGGTGCAAAACGCTGTCTTGCAATCAATAAAGCAAAGTCAAAGAACTTTGATTTAATAGGAGCCAGACATAACATTCCCTGTCATATGCAGAATAGAGAGATGGGAACATTTCATTTCACTGTAACAGATAGCATGCAGCTTGGTTTTCAGAAAAACCTAATAAATCAATATCCCTGTATTATCTAAGTAAGATCCCATCATTAATTTTAAATGCTTAACACATTGGGAGAGTCTGAAGTGCACCTTCATTCAGCTTAGCCACATTCAGCCTGAAGTCAATGGCAACACTGCCATTTTTCTACGAGCAAGCAATCTTGATCTTGGGAAGTTAGGAGTCATTTACTGCGAAATGAAAATGAAAAATGTCCAGTCTTTTGTTTTATATGTAGTCATCTGTCTCTTGAGTGCTGCCTCTCCTTTTAAATTGCAGTCCATGTTCTACAGAAGTCTCATCACTCGTCACTTGCCCTGCACGCGTTCAGCCTTTTCGATTCTACACACACGCACCCTCTCCAGTTTTGAATTTTAATTTTTTTTTTAACCTCTGAAAATAACTGGTTGTTTAGAGATTGCCTGGATACCATGCTGATTTTCAAAATGTGCTTTTCTCAAAACCAGCAGGAATCTGGGCCTCGGAAGAATCCTTTGTGAGGCTTTGCCTGCTCTCAGAAATAGCGTGACTCCTAGATGATGTAAGAGCAGGTCAATATATAAGAAGGTAGAAATTTGAACTAAGAGATTGTTTTAGATAAACTTTTCAAGGAGATTATTTTACGTAGAAATGCATTAATATTATTTTGGTAATAAAATACTACTTAGGCCAAAGTGAGAAAGGTGCTGGCACTCCAAGACATGCTTGTAGGGCTCGCAGATTCACGTCCTGGCTCTGGGGAGAGGTTTACTCATACATTTAAACCAAATGGAGTCTTTTTATTATTACAATTACCAAAGTGGAATTTTAAATAAAATGTGAACCTTTGCATTTAGCATTGAGCACAAGCTGGATAGTTGCATTTCTATGAATTTTCTGGGAGAAATAAGTTTTTGGAGTTCTGTTATGCTTTAAATGAAATGCAGCTTACTGGCTGCTGCTGGGTGTTGCGGGGATGAATCAGGGCCGGTGCCGACCCTTGGGGAGATTGGATACCTTGGCTCCAGCTCTGCAGCCCCTGCAGATCACTCCGTCCTCGGAGTCGCCCGCTGTGAATCTGCAGGTACCTGCTGCTGCTGCTTTTATATACCTCAAATACTGGTTCTGTACATAGGATTCTGTGTAGGTAGTAACTAGGCAACATATTTCCTGTTGAATTATATCTCACCAAAAGATACCAAGAAAAATATTCATTTGAAGCGTTTAGTCCAATTATTAAAGCAAGTCAAGCTTAGCTGGATTTTGGAAAGAGAACAGGCTTAAAGAGTTCAGATATTAATTGATTTTGGTGTGAAATTATGTTTTTTGTTTTAATTCTATGTGTGTATTGAGATCCAGGTAAGGCACTGATGAAACAGAAATTTTACAGCTTTTTAATAGAACATTCTGATGGAGAATTCTTACTGTGTTTTGGGTGTTTTTTTTATAGCTACTACAGCACCACCATGCAGTTCATGAAATTTCATACATCGCAAAGGATATCACAGACCATCGAGCGTTTGGATATGTATGTGGAAAGGAGGGAAATCACAGATTTGTGGCAATAAAAACAGCCCAGGCAGTAAGTGTCAGATCGCTGTCATTTTCTGCAGTGTAGCTCAATAGAAAAGCCGTGCTCATAAGAAGCTGTTCAAGAGGCCAATCTTGTCTTGGTTGTGATCATGCTAGATATGTCACAAGTGTCTGCTTAGATGTTCTTAAATAGCAAATTAATGAAAGCACTTTTGGAAAAAGGGAATATATTTCACTGTTTCCAATTTTTCACATTATATTTTTTTATAATTAGTTACTGTTTTGCTTTCTAACTAAACTAGACTGGATACAGATACGCTTGGTTATATTCCTGTACTCATCTGAGTGGAAAGTAGTAGATAACCAAATAGCTACTTTGCATATAGTCTACTGTAATTCCATTGTATGAGAAATCACAAATAAATATGCTTTTATATTCATATATATGCCTTTTATAGTCATGATTCGTTAATATTCATCATTATAATTATCATTAATTTGGAAATATAGTTAGTTTGATAGAAATTAACCTGAGCCTGGGTGCTAGGGTAGAAGTTAATTCTGGATGAAGTTCTCTTCAATTGTGGAGATGCTAGAAGTGCTCTGTCAGAAGGGTGGGATAAGAGGAGTGTATTTTCCCACACAGAAACCTTCCTTCCTGTTTTTGCTTCCATAGGCTGAACCTGTAATTCTGGACTTGCGAGACCTGTTTCAGCTCATCTATGAACTGAAACAAAGGGAAGAAATGGAAAAAAAGGCACAAAAGGACAAACAGTGTGAACAAGCGGTATACCAGGTACGCGCATAAGCTTAGACTACTGCCAAGAAAAGTATGGTTTGAAGTTATCCCCCAGAGTTGCTCCACAGAGGCAGTGAGCATCCTCAGCATTTCTGAAGAGCAGTAGGTTTGAACGGTGCTAGCTTCACGTGGACCAACATGACCCTAACGGCCATCATGAGCTCCAAAGTAGGATTAAACAGTGATGAAAGCTATCTCCTGGGTGTGATGAACATGTTTAGCAACTGGAAATGATCTATTCATTTCCTGCAGAGTATTGCTTCTAATTCAGAAGGATAACTTTAGTGAAGGTCACTGTATCGTAAGTCAGGTTTTTAACAGTGTCTATAATATTTTAGGGAAGATTCATTATACTTCTGAATGTGTGTATTTGAGTCAAATCAAAGAAGGCGCAAATTGTTAAACTTGAATTAAACTTGAATAAAGTTACTTTGTACAATAATATAACTTCATCTGTGTACGAAAGAAAGAAAACCATATACTTACCTGCCCATTTTGCTTATTTCTTTGCTGTCCTTTAATTTCTAAATACAGTTCTTTTATCTCTGCTGTTTATGTTCTTTGCTTTTACTGCCTGTCCTCTTACTTTGCTATAGACAATTTTGGAAGAAGATGTAGAAGATCCTGTATACCAGGTAATTTCTGAAGCTGTATGACCTTGGAGTTTCAGAAATGACTAGATATATGTTATCTTAAGACACAGCCAAAATCTGTAACAAGCTGTTTTGCAGTTTACTGAGATAGGTCTTCTGAGAAACCTGTAAGTTTTTTACAGAAAGCAGAATATTTAGAGATTAAGCTGTAAGTAATAGCACGATATATCTGTATAGAGTCAGGATACAATATTTCAGTTGGAGTATAAAAACATTAGATTAAATATGTCATAAATATTTCCTAAAATATGGCTTGTGAGTCCAGATTTTAAGTTTCCAAATGAGATTTGTCATAATTTTTGAATGCAAACACCAACTGAAAAGGGAGTTATTCTGAGAATAAGGAAGGTGACATCTTGATCTGATAGTAACAAATTGACATTTTGGTTTTGTCTTCTGTGGGGCCAGAATTTAATTCAGAGGGCGAATGTTTGGAAAAAAACAACAGTGGAATTGATGTTACAACACACGCCCTTGTTGGCGTTTGGGCTATGATTTAATAAGAGATCTGAAATTTAAGTCTTGTTTCATCCAAGCAAAATGTCTGGGAGCAAAGATGATTATCAGAAATACGTCAATATATTCATGTCCGATACCCTACCGAGTGTGAAGAAGAAAAAGATGTAGTTTCACTCTTATGTTTTTGTGCTGAAATAAAATGTGTGATAGTTGAGGGGTTTTTTTCCTGGAGATCTTGTGTTCTTCCACTTAGGCATGTCAGTGGGAGGCACGCTGAAACTGATTCAGCCATTAGTGAATATTGAACAGTGCCTAAGGTGCAGCAAGAAAGATGATAAGAATTAGGATGCCCTAAATTACTATTCAGCTTTTATAATGTCAGGAGTTTCGCTTTGTGCTCTTCACAATCAAGCAAGAACCTGAAAATGAGAAGTGTTGTGACCGGCTTTTGCTGTGTGGCCTGTTACATGAGCACCAGACTGTTCTCCCAGTCTGGATTTAGCTTCTTTATTAACAGATAATAAATGAGTGTATAAATAATTGCCATTATGTAAAAGAGGCAAAATTCACGTTGACTTCAGAAAATTAATATTCGGCCACAGGCGGTCTCCCTAGTGAGAAAGAATTAGGGAGTTGCTCTAATGATCATTAGAGGAGATTTAGGTCTATTCATTGCCGGTTTATGAAATATGAAACAACCTTACTCTGCGCTTTCCAACAAACCGGGTGTCCTGCTGCCAGCCTGTACCTTGAACTTGTGTCTTTAATGCCTGCCTGTGTTTTGACGTGGAATTCCAAATCGCCTTTTTCCCTTCTGTTTCATCTTTGACTTTTCCTCTCTGGCGGCTGGTGTAATAGTACATTGTGTTTGAGGCTGGACACGAGCCGATCCGTGAGCCTGAAACAGAAGAAAACATTTATCAGGTATAAAATCGCTACCTTCGGTGTTTTCATTGCAACAATTGCAAGCATTTAGTAAAGTACATTTCATATGTGGTTCACTTTTATTAGTTTTCATTCATCACAAAAATGTCTGGCATTTCATTCTGATGACGTGACATCAATAATCTGCCCAGTCGCAGTGTGGTTTTTGCTGTTGTTTCTCCTTTCAGCTTCCATAAATTTTATGAACTTTGTCAACGTATGAAGGATCTTAAACTTTTGAGTGGACCATGTAAGGTGATAGATAGTAAATGCTTTTTTCCTGTTAATTTTTTGAAACCTGTTACACCTGTTCTGAGAAACAGATACTGAAATCTCATGGAGGGCGGACCATTTAAGCAATTCTTAGAAAGACATTTTGATGGTACTGCTCTTCCTTTTGGCTAACCAAGGAAATAACTGAGCAAAACCTAAGAGCTCTCAAAGGACATCCTCCAGACTGGGGAAAAGATTTTCAGAGTGCTTATGTTATGTTAGATCCCAAGCTTGCATTCTTCACACTGACAAAAAATTGCATTGAAAGCAATATAAAATAACCTTTTGTCGTTCAATTTATCCTCAAGGGATCAGTACAGGGTTTATTAAATTATAATGTAATTCATTTCGTGTCACATACTGGAGGCAAATCTGGAGACAGACAGAAATCTCTGCATTCTGTAAGAAAACCGTGATCTGCGGAAATCATTTAGTGTGGAGGGGAAGGAGATTCAAGCAGCGATTAAGCATTTCATCTAGCTGTACTAGAGGTTCATCTGCTAATAGGCAAAGCTTTTTAAAGGTAGACAGGAGCAGGGATAGAACAAAAAAAAAGAAAGGAAAAGGTGTTTTTTGAAGTAATGAGAAAAGGTAGGAAGGTAATAGAAAAAATTAAAGGGTAGAGTAGCCGTAAGCCAAAATAGAAAGAAGCTAAGTAGGGAAGGGAGATGCAGGTTAAACACTCGAAAATAACCAGCTCAGGGTCATTAAGATGAGATTCAGTTAACTGTTCATTACCTGGCACCCCACCACACAGACTAGAATACACATCTTGCTACATCTCGAGCCCAAGACATGCAAAGCTCTCGAGGTGAGAGTGTGCCTAAGGTTAAAAATTTTCTGCCGCAGGGTGTTGAAAGTTTGACTGTTTTCAGGAAGACAATCTGTTAAAAAATTGCTATGCTAGTTGTCACTTTTATGCTAGAAGCAGAAATCCCATGACAACTACATTCAGACAAAAAAATCCGGATTGTTGTTCATCGAAGTGCGAAGCTTTTAGTGATGTTGTAGAGAAATACTGGTGGAAGCAACCAAAATGGGGTCATCAGTCCCAGTGTCTGGAGATCTTAGATCAAACTCCAGTGGGTGGGGAGAAGTAGGAACTGTGCTCTGAGGATCAACCTGAAGAGCAGGAGGACTCTCTGGACATTTTCTTAAAATAGAAATAGAAGAAGATAAGCATGTGGAGAGGTCTTGCGTCATCTCGAGGTACTACTGTTAGTGTCCTGTAAGTCACCTGAGAATTGCTCAAGGCTTCGTATGACAGTGTCTGGATGTGATGAAGTTTTTTCTCCCACAGCGATGCACAAAAAATACCTGGGATACATAAAATTCCGTGCTCTCAGTAAATGCAGCCGAGCGTTGTCCTTCTCTGTCTTTACTACAGGCAATACCTTGAAGAAAGCAAGTGCGGAGGTTAGGGAGCTAGGAGTCTTTCTCTAGTGTCTGTGGTACCTGACAGATGCTGAAGTGTCGCTACCGTAGACTCGCCCAGAGCCGCGAGCGTCCTGGTTCCCATGGACTGCGTGAGCTCTCGGCTCGCTGCACATCTGGGTTCCCACAGCTCGGATCTGACACTCAGATCACTGGCAAAATTGTTTCTCTTACAAGATCTTGATGATCTCAGAACCATCCAGGCTACTATTAAAAATGAAAGTAGAAAAGGTTCTCTCTTTTTTTGTTTGGTGGTTGGTTTTTTTTTAGTTCAATGCAAATTGGTGCCGGCTTCTGTTATTTACCACAAAGCCTTCCCCGTACTACACTTTGGTAAACATGCATCTTCTCAGTAACCTTGTGCATCCTCACTTCAGCCTCACCAAAATCTTTCCCATGGTGCTGCTCTGGTCTTTCAACCAAGAGCTGGTATGGAAAAAATTCACTTCTCCCTTGGTGGAAAAGATTCCTACCCAGCGCATAACTGGAGATGGAAGATACATGCCAAAAGTGATGATTTCTATTTCTTTGTAACATAGTAGAGGTCACAATTTTCTTTTTAAGCATTCTTTCTCTGTCTGTTACCTTTGTTTGATACAGTGCCCCAAAGACTCTCTGTGTCTGTCTGCTCTTTTAATATTGTCTGTCTGCGTGTGTTCTTTGATGTGTTAGTTAAGGAGGGACCTGATCACTGAGCATGTACCAATCCTCTCACCTAGTGTCAGATTTCTTAACAGCATCTCTTTGCCTGTCTGTTGGCTTATGGTAGTGAGGTGGAAGGGGGTTTTGTTAGGTGGTTTTTGTGTTGTGTATGTAGCAGCACTGGTCTCTACGGAGAGGCAAGTTCTGCTCCATGAGTTGACAAGCTGAGATGGGGGTTTCTGAGTTGCGGTGCTTGTATTGCTGGCGAGGCGGAAGTACAACAAAATGGTTCACAGCTTGTCAGAGAGCCAGAGCTGGCAGCAGCAGCAGTGCTGGTACCCCTTTGCTGATACTGCTAATCAAAGGAAAACCAGGAGAAATCCCTTGCAGACTCCCAGTCTAAGTAGCAATGCAAAAAAGCGTGATGGTACATGGCAAGTAAAGAGAAGAAGACGGGCAGAATTGAGTTGGGAGAGTAAAATGTCTTTCAGAAAAGTTTCTCAGTCTTGATACTAGACGTCAGGAGCTTTTATGTAATGTAAGTATAAGCTGGAGTTAAAAGGGAGGGATCGATAGTGCAGGGAAATGCTGATTCCACAATGAGCTGTGAACAAGAGCGTGCAAATTGGGATGGCTTCATGGAAAAGTTGGAAGGAGGAAGAGAAGAACGACTGAAGGATAAACTTCCCAGAGAGAAAAGTGCACCCTCATGATAGTTTATAAATAGTGTATCTTAACCACATTTGTCCTGTTTTTACAAGGGCTAAGCTTTCCAGTGAGTTACTAAATAGACCATTCTTGGTTTCTGCTCTTACGCCGTCACTTAAAGCGCTCTCTCTTTACAGACTGTTATTGCTATGAAACTGGGTTGTTCCACTCTTACCAGTTTCGCGTATCTAATGTCAGAGGTGGTTTTAGTGGAAGTGGCCAGTACTTTGAGAAAACTGAGGCAAGCACGTTATTCCTGGGGTGGGAATAGAAGAGAACTTTTGAAAAGCTCCTGCAGTTTCTATGAGGGTTCTGCGCTTGCGCTCTTGGCAGACTTCTGTGGCATGCGCCAAGTTAAAGATATACAGTTTCCTATGATGACTTTGACATTAAAAAATGGGCAAGAGAATGAACAGTAGAGAGATGTTTTGATAGACTATACAGAATTAGGAAAGATAGCACATCTCAATAAATCAGCAACATTCCTTCAGCTTCCCCTAGACCAGACCTACTCTAATAGCAGAACTCTTAAGATATTTATAGTCTTAGAAAACAAAAACATAATCATTTTTTGACATATCTGCCATATTAATTCTCCTGTTAACCTGTGCCGTTAATTAACCTTCATTAATGTCTGACATGTAACCTTCTGATGCTGAATGCCCTTGTTCAGTGGAAAAGTAGCACTGATTTACTTAGAGCATTCCTGTCTGTTTAAAGCATGTTTTTACTGTTCATTTTGCTTGTGTCATTTACAATAGACATTCAGCCCTTCTAGGAAGGAAAAGAAATAGAATCACAAATTATAAATACGTAAACCAACAGTCTTTAGGCTAGCAATGCCCAGTGTTAGAAAGCAACTGAATTTACACGAGCAGTTGGTCAGTGCCCAAGGTGTAAATTGTGACTCTTGACTCAACTAAAGACTCGCCCAAAGTTTCTGAAGTGCGTCGTCCCCTGCCCATGCGAGGCTGTTGACTTCAGCTCCCTGGCTGTGTCAGACCCTGACAGGCTGGTAATTCCTTAGTGAAACTGTAGAATTGTAACCAAACATTGCCTAGAGCAGCCGCAGGGCCCCATCGCTGCAGGGGTACATATTATGACTCTGCTTGACTTCAATTATTAAATGGATTGGAAGGAAGAAATCTAACGCCGTAGGCCAGACACCTCTTTCCCTCAGATCAGTGGCTCTACTCTGGATCTCTGCCATGGAATAAGATGATGTACTAAGCTGATCATGACTTCCATGTATGTCTTCTAACCCCCAAGTAAAACAAAAAAAACAGCCAATTAAGCAGGGAAGGAGATCCAGATGCACCTGAACTTAATGCAGCCAAACCTAACTGAGAATGAAAATCTCATTTCTGAACACTGCTGGGCTTTAGGATTTAAAAAATTCAGGTAGATGTTTTATTTCTTCAGTATTGTCTCCATTAGTGTTACTGCTTGCATGAAAAGGGAGCCATCCTTGATTTCCTTAGTAGTAACTGACTACCCTGTACTTAAATTTATCAGTTGCAGATTGCAATTTTTCATCAAACTTGCTTGCGTAATGACCTTAGTTTTCATTTGTTATTGCAGGTTCCTACCAGCCAAAAGAAGGAAGGTGTTTATGATGTGCCAAAAAGTCAACCTGTAAGTGTAAGTATCTTCCCTATTTCTATACAGTAAAGAAGATGTGTTTCTTAGCTTCTGTGGCTTTCATTATTGTCTGTAACATTTGATACATTCCTTGGGAGTTCTATCAATGATCTGTTGTCGGTTGGTTCAGAGTAACCAGGATTGTAATGTCGTTTATATCCATCTCATTCATTACTTAAATCTCCTTTCTGTCTTTTCCGATTCATTCTTATGAAAGTCACCATTTATACATGTGGTATCTGTGGTTAAGAGTCGACAGTGAGCCTTCTGCATGTCAATGCATGAATCGCTGCTGCCTGGATTAGGAGAGTTCCTCTATTACCCGGTGCTGTACAAGGCTTATCACACTGGGTGAGCCTGGGCTCCGTTTTCTCCCCCGTGTGCTCTGTCAGAGCTGTACTTGATTTGTTGTGCTCCTTACAGCTTGGTTTAGTAGGACAGCAGGGGAGGCAAGGGCTGAATAGAGTGGAAGTCGAGGGAAGCAGCATTAGGAGAAGGTATGTCAGAAGATTGTCTGTGACTTCTACGGTGATTTTCTGCGGCTATAATGTCTACGCCTCTCAGAAGACTTCTTGGTAAATACAGTATGCTGATAGGTGAAGATTTCATAACAAGCTTCAAATCAAATGTTACCAAAAACAGGGAATTTGCCTTAGAATTATTTTTCTGTCATTTGTTAAAAAAAAACAAAGACGTTATATCAAAATCCAACCTAACACATATCATAGAAAATCAATTTTTTTTCCAATAAAACCAACTTCTGTGGTAGCTTAGTAAGAGCTGTAGAGTTGTAGGGCAGAGACATGTGCAATTGCCGTTAGTTTAAACAGCTGTGGGAAACTGAAAGGAACTACATCGAGGTTCAGTGTGCATAAAGACCTCATTCCACAAATTCCCAGGCAGCAGAAATTTTTCTCTATGTATTGCATTGCTTTCCTGGTTATTGTGGGCTTTAATCAGAACAAGGAGATTTCCTCCCAGTATTGCAATGTATTATTTCTGTAGTGCTCTAAGTATGCAGGAGGCTAGGGGTCAATACAGACTGTCAACTTAATTCTTAATTCTGTGCCTTGCATGGCCAGTAGACTATTATAAAATAGGGATAATATGCTGTTGTATCCAAATGGCACCATTCCCTTCCTGCACATTAGTGTTTTGAAGAGGGGAAGCATTTATCCCCAGAGTGTATAAAGGATGGTAACAAGTGACTGAGAGAAGAAGTGGAGTGACAGATGCCTTAGCACAAGGCATGCATTTGCTGAAGGGTGGGTTATACTGTTTAATATAAATTGGTGCTATAAATACCTCAAGAAGTTGTTCAGTTGCATTGGTTACACAGAAAATTAGTATTTCTGAGGGTTTGTGTGAGAATGGAGAAGAACAAAGGAAAAGGTCGGGAATTTCGGTCTACTGTAAGCGTGGGGAAAATGCCTGTGTTCAAGAGAAAGAGAGACTCCTTTCACACAAGGACGTGGTAACTAGCACAGCTTGGGCTGAGCGCGGAGCCTGAGATGCCGAATGAAAAAGATAAATGCTGGGGAGGGGCTGGATGGGGGCCTGAGTTGTGACACTTCTGTGCTTTGCACAAACAAACAAAACTTGCCATAAATATTTCATGATAAGCCAGTAGGAGGAGGGAGGCATCATCGTGTTGGCTGGGAACATCTAGTAAAATAACTCATGTTGCATAACTAATGAAGGTATTTGTGGGCGCGGAATGGCTGTAGATTTTTCACTCATTTCTCACTGTAGTTCAGTGTTGCAATTTTTCCACTGTACATTTCCTGCGACTTTATTATTCCTCCAGCAATGTTTCAGATTTACTCAGGGTACAGTCTGTAATTTAGGTCGTTGCAGTATGACTGGGTGTACAGTACACTTGCAATCATGTCTGCAGACACTTTGGCATTAGAGTGTCCTGGTAAAGAGCATGGCTGTGAGATGTAGGGCGTGTGGACCCTACTCTGTAATCATCAAATATATTTCACCTGTCATCTCCATGAAGCTGGTTGCAGACTTAATTTTTTTTTTTTTTCTATTTCATGGTTAAATTTAAAGTGATTGGAGCTTTTTCACCAAACAAGTTATGTACTGTAATTTATGAAGAAAAAGAGAAGGAAGAGAAGAGGAAGAAATATGTAGCTGGGATTTTTGTTTCACCTTTTTACTAGTGTGTATTAAAAAAAGAAAAAAGAAAAGCAGCAATGGCTCTTAAAATTAGCAATTTAATATTCCACTGCCCATCTGATTTATTGCTCACCCTTCCACATCTGAGACTCTCTGTCATTGAGACACTTGCCATAATTTTTTTTTCAATTTATAGCTGTCATTATTAGATAAACCTCTAAAATTCAATCTGAGGGCAAATAATCTAGCTCATCTACCTGGTTTAAACATAGAAGGACACTTTCTGTATTAGAAGAGCTTGCTTTCATTAATTTCATAATGGATGAATGAAGTGAGAAACTTCTTGTAGCTCCTAATAGATTTCAGGCACCATGAATTCTCTCTCCCGACAATAAAAACAACACTTAATAAAAATGCAGCAAGTTTTGCTGGAGTTCAAACGGAATTGCTCACGTTCGCTGGACAGAGATCGGTTTTCCGTCTTGGGATTGTTTCCCTTCGGTGTGTTCTCAGGCAAGTTATCTCTAGTGTCCGCACATAAAAACGAGGGATACTGAAGCTGGCGTCTAGGTGCCCTCCGCCGTTGACTCTCTGTAGCCCGTGGAGAGAAATAGACGCTTCACAGGGAAATTCCTCCTGTCTGTGAGAGGTGTCCCTCTCAGATGGAAATAAATCTACGTCTGGACATTGTTCTTTCGTGGCTGCAGTGGAGTTGTAAATGACTTGCTGGGATGAAAACTTATACATAGTTAGGCTTGGGTGGGGTGAGATCTACCACTGTGTAAAAACTATAAGCCAGAATCCGTTTTCCAAAGGTTACTTTGAAACTGGGAGGTGTAATTCATACTGGGTTTCCATAAGATACAGCTTCTTAAGACACCAGGACCATCTGGGCAAATACCGCTTCCCCAGTGCGTATGGGATCCCGCTGGGGCTGAGGGTATGAAGCATTTTCCCAGTAGTGCCCTGAAGCAAAA
>Ga0065711_1027587_pt1 | contig 47868 bp, 22 predicted proteins | sample Hoacrofraction12_FD_59098 | JGI IMG/M metagenome (GOLD analysis project Ga0065711, IMG submission 59098) | Hoatzin crop microbial communities from Cojedes, Venezuela - Epithelial fraction 12 v2 (version 2) | ecosystem: Host-associated > Birds > Digestive system > Esophagus > Crop | place... | reverse complement strand
GGGGGGGGGGGAGCAGGGAGGCAGGTCTATATAGTTTTTTATTCCTGTCTTATTCTTCCCCAGGCTTCTACTTTTGGTCAATGTTGGAGCACAGATACTGTGCTATGCTGATTTTTGCCCTGACCCAGTTATGTCCGCTCTTATATTTTTAATCTTTATTACAGATGCCAAATTACTAAAATCCCCATATTGCTTCTAGCGGCACATTCTGCAATTGTAAACAAAGAGCTGCTGCCTCTCTGGCTCTGGGACTCTGCACAGCAAGCATGGCTGCTCCTGGTGCACCAGAGGCAAGGGGAAGGCAAAGACCATGATATGAGATGCCAGAAGATTGGGTCCCATGACTTGTGTCTATGTGACCTTTAGACTTGGATATAGACTGGCTTTTGAGGCTCTTAATGGAGGAGAAAGCACTTAACTTGAGGACTCAGGCTACCCATAGTCTTTCCTGCAGCCAGTCCAGCTCCACACCAGACACACGCATGGCTGGTTTCAAGCAGTGACTCAGTCTGAGCAGATTGGTATCTTAGATAGTGAGGTAAAATTGGAAATCAATTTCTGTGCATGGAAGGCTCTGAATAGAATCTGTGCTCATGTAGTCTCTGGGATAAAAGGTGAGAAGATGCCACAATCAAGAAGCCCCCCATGTCTGCGTATGAGTGTGGCCTCCCTTGGGGTTATTTCCAGATGGTCCTTATCAGCTCCCACAGATGTACACGTGTGTAAGCACTAAGTCAGTTACCTGTGCTGCTGCTTCTGTTTATGTGCAAAGGAGGAGGGATGAATCCACCTCTCTTGAAATGTCTTGGTCCATTATCTAGAGTTTTTGACATTCATCACAGCCAGCTGAAGTGGCCTGTGGGAAAGGGTTGTGCTGGGACTTTTTACGATCTTAAATTATTAAGAGATTCATCATTAAGAATGTTCTGTCATTTTGACATTGTGGATTTTGAGATAAAGTGTTGATATGCAAGACTAAGGACTCAGACTTTGTCTTCCCTTGGCATTAATTGTCCAGACGCTTTCTAAAGCCTTTTCTATCAGGCAGTAGCATTTGACCCCTGGTCATGGCTAAATACCTCCTTATGATGAGCAGAGAAGAAAGAACCTTCTCCACAGGTCTGCTGCTTCCACTTCCAGTTCCCAGTCCATTGCTGTTATGATTTCTAAGTGGTCCAATTCTTTCTCTTGCTTTCCATAGCTCTCTTCTGCAAATATATTTGAAAACTCCATTATGATTACCTGAAATCAACCCTGAAAATTGACTTCTGGTATTGCATTTTACTCCTCAAATGATGCTTTTAACTCATTTCTGTTGATTTCTGTAGCTTTCCACAATGCTGCTTCCTACAGGATTATTTACTTCTATTTATTCATTTATTAGTTTGTTTCAGACATAACCAGGAACATAATTTAGCTCTGGCTAAATGAAGCTGTTTTCCTGTAGTTCCCCCACACCTCAGCCTGTGATGTTTTGCTAGCACTATTAAATTGAACTGGATGGATGCTCACTAGAGAGAAATCTGAAAGCACTGGGGTGGCAGCTTTGGGGACTCAATGAGTGGTAATCCTCCCTTTGAATTGGTACCAAACTACTGTTTCAGGGCAATGCTGTAACTTCCATGCTGCTAAAGGCGCTGCATTTCAGAAAAAAAAAAAAAAAAGGTGAGGCTGTAACCCCTTAAGATGTTACGTAAGGCAACTCTGTTAGACTGTGGACAATAGTCTTGCTTTAATGCTGAGAAGTCTCCATAATAAAAAAAAAAGGCTTCTTTTTTGATTGGTTTTTTGAAGTGGAACTCGTTTATTTGCACAATGTAGACTAGGAAAAGTCATGTTCACAGGTGCTGAACAAACAGATTTTATTGGGTCGTCGTCTATTAGTACTAACAGAGTAACAATCATAAAATGCTTGTACAATTTGATTGCATTCTTATCCAATATTAAGACAGCGTAATAAACCACTCCAAAATCATGAAAGGTCAGAATTAATTTTGCACCCTTTGTCTTCACTCAGTTTATATGCGAGTTCAATACAGTATCATCCTTCCCTAGCTAGGGCTGAAATTGCCACAGGATGCTTTAATAAGGCAGCCTGGAAAAAGTTCAGAGACGACCCAGTTATACGTATCTGGAAAGCTGGTAGGGAAAGAAATTGTGGATATCAAGTCTTTTCCTGTCCCCATTATTCTTAGTGAGGTAAAGTGTGTGCACCAACACTGCATGATCTCCCAGCAGCCCAAGACTCAGGAGTACTCCTCAGGTCCTGATAAGTTTGCCATATTTTTTGGCCACTGCGCTACAAGCAAGCCACATCACCTAGGCATTAGCTAGGGCTGCGGCCAGGAGCACAGCGTCCTCTGCTGGGTGTGGAGGTGGCCTTTAGCTGGGGGAGACGGACACCGACTCTCTGGCCTTGTGCTCCGATTGATTTGCCCCTTGGTGAGACAAATAGCCAATGTGTGAGCAGCCGGCATTTGTCAGGAGTGACAAACAGAAACCTGCTCGGCTGTCAGAGAGTAAACAGCCCGCTGGTGCCTGATTTTGTCTCTGTGTAGAAGCTAAGCTGATTTAGGCTCTCAGCGGTTTGGATGAGTGACTGCTGTGAATAGCTGGTCATCTCTGTTTTGCTGCTTCTCTGTGCTTGCTCTTAATGATTTCACCGAAAGAGCTGCTTCTTTGGCACAATAGGTAGCCCTGCTGCTCTGAGATGAAAAGGTCCCTGGGTCAATTCCTTGCTGGACTTGCGAACCTCATTTAACGCTTTCCCACTTGGTTGCTTTCCTGTATTCTCTACCGCTCGTATGTGCCTTGTCGTCCTGATGCACCCTTACCAGACAGCATGCTGCTTTAGGGAAACTGTCTAGTTTTGTGGTGAGAACAGGAACAGGGAATAAAAAGATGCAGGTACTAAACTAGTTCAGGCAAGATCTTGTTCTATGACCTTAGGTGAATCATTTAATGCCCTTGTGCCATTGTTTTCATTTTTAGTACGAACAGAGAACAACAAATTCCAAACATGCCTATGAGAGATATTGTGAGGCTCATTACTTCAAAGATTCTTGAAGTGCTCTGAGATTGGGAAGTGGGAAAAACATATTTACAGGCTAATTAGTGACACCAATTTTGCCGTTGATTATTGGTTTTAGTTAATAATTACCACCCACATAAATTCATTGAGATATGTCAACTCCATTTACTAGCATTGAAAAACTTGAGATATGTAATGCAGGAATCTGTCTCCCACAATAAAAACATTCCCTTCACACCTAAGCAGTATATTATTCACGAAGGCAAGCTACTATCCATCCCAAAAAGGTCTGGGGCTTTACTCTCTCCCTCTGTGTATATAAGCCTTACAGGGAATTGCCAGATTCTGTGTGAAGGTTAACACTAGGTTGGACTAAGAATGCTTCTTCTAAGGGAATTATGTTATTCACACAGCTTTATTATCAATAAAGTACATAACATCATTTGTGTGAATCACTATTAACTTCCATCAGTCTGCACCTGTTTGGATTTTTTTCCTAAAATTTGTGTGACAGCCAAACTGGCCTAACTTCTTTAACGTAAATGCTTTCTGGGAAAGATCCGAGGATATGGATATTAGTCTTTGATTCAGTCTGTTATACCAAATTCTTTATTTGTGTAACGGGGAGAGGCACAAAATCATGCAGAGGGAAAAATATTATAAATGTGGCATTTTCATTATTAAAAATAACATTTTGGTGTGTATTTTTCTTATTTTTTATTTAAAAGTGTTTATAAATTCTTGAGATTTGAACAGATGTTTCATTTGATGCCAAAAAAACACTTTTAATTTCTCTTTTGGAATAGATAGCAAACCAGGTTGCACAACTTTATGACAAAAAAAGATTATAGCCGAGATTACAAAACCTTTTCCATTATAACTGCAGAATGGTACATTTGTAACTTTCTGAAGAATTGTACTGATGAGCTGCTTTGAGCTTCCAGCAAGATCCATCCTGCCATTTCAAAAGCCTCCACAGGAGTCTCTGCAAAACAGGGGAGAGACAATTTAAAACCATACACTACCCATGTTCTTTCACACAGGGTTGATATTAGATGCCTGAAAAAAATGTGCTAAACAACAGCACTTAGTGAGGAGTAGTGCCTTCCTACTTTTTGGGAAAAGAGCTGATAAGAGCCTCCTACTGCAGTGCGGGCCAGAACTGAACATCCATAGGTATGCAAACTAGTACTTGAAAGGTAATTCACTGCTGTGTAGAGCACAAACATAAGATTTACAAATCATTGAAATACTCAAACATTGTCTCTGATACTATAAATAATCCAAAGACTTTGAGCTGATAGTCTAAAGAGGGGTGAATTTCACCCAGAGAGAATGAAGGTCTGAGGATCAGCAGATGTCTTGTATGTCTGACTGGCAATACCAAATTGAGTTTATTCTTTCCTAAGGAATTTCTGAGTCCACCTATCCATTATCTCGCTTCCACCTTTATATGGTATTAGCTCTTTCACGATAAGGAGATAGAGCAAGATATTGGTTTCTCTTATTGCCTAGGTAAGTGTCCTCAGGGTATTGGATCAGCCTGAAGAAGGTATTGATTATCATTTCTAAACTAGCATGATTATGAATTACAAATCCCTTTTGTTCCCTTACTTGTAAGATGAGACATGTGCACACATCCCTTCAAAGTAGAATTTCCTTGAATTGGTTTCTATATTAAGTTTTGGGTACTCTGGGGGATTTCCGCACTAAAATAAATACCCTTCAAAGAAGGTGTATCCCTTAATGTGTACAATGACTTGCAGTGAGAATCTTCCTCCCAAGACTGCACAACAGAGACAGGTTGTTTTTACTAACCTTAGCTTGTCATAGCCAGTCACATCCACTCTCGCCACCTAAATTCTGTGTGTGATTGGGAAATGTTTGCACCAGAGGGGGTTCTGGACTGTCCCTGGATGGCTCTGGGCTTTGAACACTAGTGCCTGATGAAGAGAGAAGGACTTCCCACACAGCTGCATCCACGCAAACATCAGCAAAGAGTTTGCCATGACTATTGTCGCTACTATGAGTATCAAGGAAGGAAAATTAATTTGACAGTTTTTACAAAGTGCTGCCCATTTTCCACAGACTGTATAAATCCAAATAGTAGAAGCATCTGCTCATACACTGTCTCCACTCAACACTAAATATTGACTGAGTAGACGCGTATTTAATCTTTGCTGAAATTATAAAGCACAACGGTGATTTTGTTGTATACCAGGAGGCAGAAACAGTTTTGTACTTCTGGAGGAAAATGTGGCCGGACATGCAAACGGAAAGGCAGACCCCTGTCTGGTGTAAACCAGCCTCTCCATCTTTTCTCCAGGGAAGCTGCACAAGGGATCTAGTTGCTCATGTCCTGCCCCGCGTACAGAGGCTGGTGTTTCATTAGAAAATGAAAGGGGGTTGGGTCCTAACTCCTGCAAGTTTTTTTGTTTCTGCCTTTATAGATATCCATTAGTGATATTCTGTACTTGTAAGGCTGAATTCATTTTCTGGAAAGCCTGCATCCCAGGCACAATCTGATTCAAGGTCTCAGTTTAACCTGTGGCTATTTCAAACTGCAGATCAAAAGTAATGTCTCAGTGGAGATTTTTGACGATTACTGGTTCCAATGGCAGACGTCTGACGTGGACTTTTGGCTTTATTTAGATGCTCTTGGTAAAGTAGGTATCTCAGTGGACAGGCTGAGTACAAGGATGATACTAGACAAGAAAAAAAAAAGGCAGTTGTTTTTTCTTCTTTCATATCTCAAACAATACTTTGTAATCCTTTGACCTGCTGTCATAGGCATGTGCTCCATTTATTTTGTAGAGAAACCCAAATCAATGAATATGACTTTGTCAGCAGCCTCTGGTAGACTGGTGCTCAATCAAAGAGCAAATATAAATGAGAGAGTCTGCTGGGAAACCAGAGATGGGTATCTGGAACAGACTTAGCTACAAACTAAGTAACTGGATTGGGAGAAGCTGGGGTGAACTACCCGGATTTTTAGCAGTGCAAAACTACAGGAAAAAATACAGCCTGCAACCCGTGCTATGAAACAGAACAGGAAGTCATCAGAGATGACAGATTTCAGTCCCGTGCTATGAAACAGAACAGGAAGTCATCAGAGATGACAGATTTCAGTATCTCCCTTAAATCCCTCTGCACCATTCCTAGCTCTTCCCTAGATTAGTTGTTTTTCCGCTCTTCGGGAAGACATTTTCTCTCTTTGCAACAATAACAATGGAAATAGAAAAATAACAAGAATAAGAAGTGAATGTAAAAGAAATTTCCAGGCCTAACGCAGTTATAGAAAGAGCAGAACTATTTGAATCACATAACTTTATACATTTTTACAAAATATCAGCATTCTTCCAGCAGCAGAAACTCCAGCGGGAAATGTTTGATGTTTGACTCTCTGATGCGTGTGTGTAAGTGTGCATGTATGAGTGTGTATGAGTGGTGAAGAAAAAAGGTAGGAAAAATAATTCAATAAGACTCTAATTTTTCAGGAATTAATGTTTTTCTCTTCTTTTTTAAAGAAGAGTTCTCATCTCTGTGAGCTCTGCTAGAATAAAGGTGTCCGCAGAGCTGGCATGACGTGCGAGTTCCTCACTCCAGCAGCCATCTCTGGCACCCCTCACAACCACCTGTGGGCTGCTCAGCACACTTCACCTGGCAGCAGTACCACCTTTCTCACCCCTTTTCAAAGGTCACAGAGAGGTAGGTGCGGGCTAGCCTCCAAGCTCCATCATGTGATGAAGAAACACACACTATCTGCTCAATGGAAATCCACAAACTGTCTTTTTCTGAGATAAAATAGCTCATTTCTATTGTTGGTTCTTGAGAGATTCAAAACCCTTTGAGGCAACTTATATGTCTTCCTCAGCCCTGTTTTTTCTTTTGGCTTGACTGCCTATCTTTTGTGTTATCCATGTCTTGATTTTATCCCCAAAATATCTCTTGATGCACTGCCAGAAGTGGATATCAGCTAGTTCTCAGCTTCACCTGAGGAGCCTGGTTTTTTTTAATGAAATCTTACATCAGAGACAGGACTTTGCTCATAAGAAACCCCATATCTTTTGTTGTTATTGCTTCTTTTTCTCTAACTGAATTCAGTGCCTGTGCAATGAGCCAGACTGCCATCCTGGAAAGCAAAGGATCCTCTGCAGCCAGATCACCACCAGCAGGACTTTCCTCCCAGAGCCTGCCTCCTTCTCTGCACGAACAGGTGAAATCTGGAAAGTCATGAGCTTCCAGAGCACCATGAGCTGAATGATGAGTGCTACTGACTGACCGTCTTCCCCACCTAGCATCCCTTTAGCACTGCAAAGCATAGCTGCAGTGACTGTGTAGGGGGGGGCTGGAGGGGAAGCAACTAAAAAAAAAATAATCTTGCACTCACAAAACTTCTGTGTTTTTTGTGGACCCTCTTGCCTTGGTTTTCTGTTGTTCTCTGTTTTGTTTAAAACAAAGACCATAGTCATTCTGTCATAAAATTTTGTCTATATCAAGGCTCCAGTGGATTTCATAGGGATGCTTATGGCTGTATTCCCTAATCAGCTTTAAAATCCTAATCTTATGGACCAATAGGATGTGAAAGTTTGACAGGGCTGTGAGAAACATAAATGATTTTAGAATTCTCCCCCCCCCCAAATGTCAGTGAGTGGGAGTGAGGAGTGAATAAAAACAACAGGCTGGTTTTTAAATTAATAACATTTTATCATTGAAATGACAGCTCTTCCACCCACAGTATTTGGTGGCCTATGGCTTTTTCTCCTAAACAAGACTGAGGTCCTTCAAGTGAAAAAAAAAAAAGAAAAGACAGAAACATTGCTTTAGACGTTGGCACAGAATGCAGAAATCAGATCACTTCACTGGATTGCTTCATCTAGTACTGGTGAAGACAGCTACAGCTTCAGGTAAGCAAAGGGATGTGTGCACAGTTCCAACTCTGGCTCTTACTCCCTTATGTACCAAGGGTCATCATCTGCATGATACTCTTCATCATCCAGACAGGAATAAATGGGAATCTCATTACAGAGAAAAAATGCCTTACCACCACCCATGTTGTCCTCACTGAGGCTAACAAGTTACGACCATTGATTTTTAACGTCTTCATCACTGCTGCTGTACCATGATGCCCATGCTTTGCAATTACCTCGTCCATCTTCTTCTCTGGGCAGCCCTTGCTCGGTAAAGCCTTGGCCCCTTCTGGCAACCAGCACAACCAGTGACAGGATTCACTGATAGAGAGGAAGGGGGAATGGCTCTGTGCTTGGCTGTCTGGGTCTAGTGTTTTGATTCAAACAGTTCCCAGCAATGAAAGACATGATCTAAATGACAACATACCGAGGAAACGTGCTACAGCTGACCCTCCACATACTGCTTGCTGCCACAAGAATGCATACTGTCATCAGAGACATAAACTCAGGAGCAAGAGTAGGGACAAGACATTTGGAATCTCCTGACTTCTGCCAGTTTGCATCAAATCTTTTGTTTCACTGGCAATGTTTAAATGAAATATATATTTATCTATTCTTTCACTGAATTTCTTACTGGTTTTGAAAGCAAAATCCAACCATCCATGGAAGATTATGAAACGTGCACTGTTTTCCCAGGAGACAGCCCAATCTCTCTAGGAATATCTTGTTTTGGTTCCTGCATATGCATATTTTAGATGTGCTTATACATGTATTTATGCATTTTTTAAAAGCTTCCTTTTTGGTCTATTAAACACATTTTCTGGGTCAAGCTGTGTCTTCGTAGCCCCACTCTGCACCAATCAGGTAGAATCTTGAGTAGCATTTTATTCCTATATCTGTGTCTTCTAGCAAACTGTGATATCAAATGTTCAGCTTTGAGATGTCACAGCAGGATTGAGTCAACATTTGTTTAAAGCCACTGGAAGTAGTTCCAACAATTAGTAGAAAGTGCAAAGAAACTCATCCAGGCACACATAGAGCCCGCAAGCAGGAAGCATACAGCAAATTTGTCATGCAAGCATGGTGAACTTTAAAGCATTTCCCACTGCGAAAGCTCTGTCTTCTTTGGTTAGATTAGAGAGAATCAGCTTGACACTTTGATTGATATGAACAAGAAGGGGCTTTAAAATAATTAACAATTCTGCACTTCAGTCCACCTCTTTCATCTGAGGTTCTCGGAGAGCTTCAGGAGCAGTCATTGATGTCTGGTAGTGATGCTGCTAGCAGCTCATCCTCACTGTGGAGGTAGGAGAGTTGGGACGCAACAGCTATGAAGTGACCAAGGTTGCATGAGCCTAGCAGAGCTGCTAAGCGACCCAGGGATATGTTACTAATTGGTTATTGTTCTTCAGACTCATTGCAACTGACTGCCTTCTTTTTCAGTGTAGTTTGTGACTAGGACTATTCACTTTAGGGACCAGATGAACCCTCCTTCTATCATTATTTATCCACGTGATATCAGGCAACTGCACCTTTTTACCCATCTCCCTCCATCTATTGAATGAGAATAAAGTTACTTGGACTTCCTTGAAAATTGTATGTTGTTATCTCTGAAAAAATAGAGTTCATCACATCAGCAAGATTCCATTTTTGTTTTTCCCCATCATAAAGACATGCTAGAATTTATTTTAAAAGAGTGTTATGTTATTCCTCTGTGATGACAAAGGGCTCACAAAGTGTTGCCCTCAGAGCCAAGGAGGGAGAGTGATGATATTGCACTGCAAAATGTCTCCCTCTGTTCAGCACTTCACAAGGCCACAGAGCCTTTTGTACTTTGTTTCACGATACTTTCATAGCGTGGGGTGCAGCTGCTGTATTTACATAATGCCTGAGCAAGAGCTTTAATCATCCTTCAGAAAGGAAGAGGCAGAGGAAAAGGTAGAGGAGAGGGACACCTGAAGGACCACCGCTCTTGCTATGAGGAATGCAAACCTAGCATCCTCCCTCCAAGATGTTCCAGAGGCATAACCATCACACCATCTTCTAGCTTCTAGCCCAGCACACAGCAAAGACACTCTTATTCTTAGTTTGCCAGGGGTACCACTCACATCAGGCAGGGGAAACACAGAGGGATCTGCAGCAGGGGTGGTAACATCTCAACACAAATGGCCACCAGCCTTTTCAAATAAGACGGCTAGTGCAGTGCCCGCTGGACAGCCAGTCCTCAATGGGACTTGAGGATGATGTGAAGGCACAAATGATGGGCTTAACTGCTGCAATGTCTGGCTCCTAGGGTTATGTTTTTTTCTTTGTATTGTACCCTGAGATCACTGAAGCCCCTGCTGGCAGTCATTTCCTCCTGTGTGCTGAACAGAGAAGACATGCTGCCCTTTTCAGGTGACAGCTTTTTTTTGTTCTTGGCTTTTGTGTTCTCCAAATCAAAAGTAAAAGCCTGTCTTATTCTGAAATAACCACTGTATACTTTTCTTATTGAGGATCTTATTACAGGTAAAGGAAATTCTTCAGCAATTGGTTAAAAGCATCCTGGCAGTGAAATACAGCTTTGTTTTGCTTAGCTTTCTTCAAAGTGTTTGCAGTTCTGTGTGTTATACTTGTATATATTAAAGATATAGACCATCCTGTAAAATTAAGACAGCAATTTGAAGTTTTATACTACGCACGGGTATCCAAATCCCTCATGATGATATCTGAAGAAGAGAAAATAAGTAAACAGAGAAGGGAAATGCATGGTTACAACGTAGATTAGCATCCTGCATTCTCAGGTAATCCCACTAAAATTGCAGCAAGGTACTACTCAATATGAGTAAGGTTAGGGAAATCTGCCTTGAATGAGTGGTGAAAGGGGTTTTCAGATATAGTGCCTGACTGCTATGTCAAGAAAAAACTACCTGGTCACACGGTGAAAACCTTGTTATCATTTTCCCATTATGTTAACTTCAGCTTGTGGCAGTGTTCTGGTAGCCTTGGGATCATGTCTGCTCTGCCTCAGGAAGAGACATGATGACAGATAACACAAGCATGTAGTACAGAGCTCAGCAATCTCTTCGTGTTTTCCTGATCAGAAGGAAGTAGTTATCTCAGGAGAATATCAATCAAACCTGAAGCCTCTTTCTCCTGAGACCCCCTGCCCGCTGCCTCTTTCAGAGATGAGCTGAAAGCTGCAGCCTGACACACAGGTGCAAGGACAATCCTGTTTACGCTGCTTGCTCCACCTTGCGACTTCATCAGGCAGAATCAGCAATGGCCTTCCACACCACGGTGCTGCCCATAGGGACAGCCTTCTCCCTTCTCCCTTCTCGCTTCTCCTTCTCCCTTAGAGGTGGACTCAGAAAAAAATATGTTGTGAGATCTCATCCTCCTCGCTGTCTGTAGGCTCATGTAGATAACCTGACACGCACATGGAGCTCTGCAGGGTTATTCATCAGGGTGTTCACAGGCAGGTGATGTGCGAGACTCCTATGCAGTGCTGTCCTGCAGTCTCCTATGTGGGCCCATTTTGTTATTTCTATTTGGAATAAGAAAACATACCCTCTGTGATTTCCTGTCCTCTCTCTCCCCATCCATTCAACTCCTCAGCATGTGCACTACAGGTAAATCTAGAGATGCCCTGCTCTTGTGTCAGTTCAAGTCATGCTGCTCATGCTTGTGCAGCCATCCCTCGGGAGGTGGATTTGTAGCGTGTGAATGATAGCTGCCTCATTTGCCAATGCCGCAGGGTTTATATGTTCAATGAGAGCCTATGTCATAGAGCTAAATGAGCTGAGAGGTCCCAGAATCGGAGACAGGCTCCAGAGCCTTGTGACTTTCGATAGGACACCTCTGCTGAGGCTGAGTGTTTGCTTTAGCATCTTTGTGTTTTTCAGTACCTAGAACCACAATGAGTAAGTGGGCAGAATGGCCTAGACTTCTGGCTGCATGTAGTTTTTTCAATAAAGCACTTCAAATGCTACTGTAACAGAGCTTTCCTGTATTTCTTTAATTCCTTTTAAAGCAAATAGCCTCAGTGCTCATGTCTCTTTGTAGCTGAATAGAATCCAGAGCTGTTACAAGTGCCTGAAAGGCATTTTTTCATGTAAATAATTCAACACAGATCTTGTGCATGTAGTGTCTAGATGGGAGCGAGTTTTATATTTGTCATCTGTAGGACTTTTCCTGCTTTTTCAAAACATATGTCTGTGGATTTGTTCTGAAATCACTGGCATGGCTTCTATATCTTTTCATGTGAGAGGACCAAAATGAGAGGGTGCTATTGGTTTGCTGAAAGAACCAGAGGAGGAATGCTGATCTGTTAATCATCTCACATGCTGCCTGGGTTTCAAGCAGCCCGTGTCCCATACCTTGGCTATCCAGAAACCTATATGAAATGAAGTGGGGATTTGCAGGGCTGTATATAGTGAGGCCAAGTGCCATGCTGACATAAGCTGTCATCAGAACTGACCCTTCCAGCTGGTAGCTTCAAGAACTGCCTGTGAACCATGGAGACCACACGTTTTTTTCTCACTCTGATGTTTTTTTTCCCGGCGCCACGCTCAAATTCACCAGAGAAAGTCAGTGTAGGGTTAGCTTATCTGTATCCACCTTTTCAGGTCTGGAAAGCAGGTGTCCATATGCAAAGACTTTCAATGACCAGTTTATGTATCAAGCTCAAGTGCCAGTTCATGCACAAAGCTTTCTGACTTCTTTTCAGAGCACTTCGTAGTCCAGACTCTCTGCCTGGCAATCCTTACTAGAATTTTCATTTCTGTATGTCTTTCAGCCCTGTTCATTTTTTGTCCATTTCTTCATTTCTCCTACCTAGATCCTGTGATTCTGCAATTCCTTGAGGATATTTTTCCCATACTATTTGTTCTAGTAGCAGCTTTTATCTAAGAAGCATCTGATTTTGTTCTATACCCTTCTTGAGTTCCTTTCTCTCACAAAACATAAGCAACCTTCTAGTGGAAGGTCAAATACGACGGTAATGTTCAGTGGCACAAAAAGAAAGAAACTATTGAAAGGAAAAAAGAAAGCAAAATGGAACCTTTCCATGAGAAATACATGTATCTCAAAACACTAGAGCGTTGCTGTACACTGACTAGATAGCAAAGGGCACCTTAGACCTTTCTTCAAAAGGAAATCATTCCCTTCTCGTGACAAAATTACTTTTTCTCCTAACCGTACTTTTTTGTTTTAAGCAGAAATAGAAGCAACAGTAAACATCTATCAAAACCAATTTAATTAAAATGTTAAATACTCTTCCATAGAGAAATCTTCTTTCCCAGCAATAAAATCTCACTACAGAGTTAATTATTTAAAGTAATGTATTTGCTTCTCTATGTCTGTATATAAGAGATTAACATATTAATGGAATGTAATTATGTTATAAAGCTCCTTTTTATTTACACTCGGTTTCAAAATGCAAAGTTTCAATGACATCTGATATTTTTCTTCCTTTGTGACCTCAAGCATACAGGGCACATTTTTTAATGATTGTTATTATTATCATGGAAAACCAGGAGTTTTGAGTGACACAAAAAAGAAAATTTCCCTATTCCTTTATTTTCTCCAAAGGTCTTGAGTTCATCTATTTGAATACATATAGTATGTTCTTTTGTGGATCCTTTCTTATAACTCAGCTAATATTTTCTCCTCTCTTGGGAGTCCCAGGGAAGCCCATCCATGTCCCTCCAGACAAAGTGAACTCCGAGTGAAGATAGAGCATGCTGGATGGATTCAGCTGCAGGAGGAGCCTGGGAGCCATTTGCACGCCACATGAGTGGGTCTGCATGCCTGGTGCGGGGGGAAATACTGAATCAACAGGACTGAGTGGCCGGTGTAAGGCTACAGCTCTTGGCACAACAAACCTGAGATTTCTTGGCCGACACGTATTTGAAACACAAATCCTTGTAAGTTGTGGGAAGTCCTGTCAAAGTGTCTAAAATTGGTTTTACATAGAATGAGAGCAGCAGTTTAAGTACCCGGAAGAAAGGGATCGGGGAGATGAGTAAGTAAGTGCATAACACATTAGTATATTACATGGAACAAGCCATTGATTCAGGCAAAAGGCAAGCAGGAGGAAAACATGAGAAGCATATGCACTGTCTCAGTCAAAACTTCATCTCAGTCAATAGGAAAAACAGTTCCTTTGATGCAAGACAGCTTTGGAGGTGGTCCAAGCCCCCTCAAATGTGAGTTTAGCAGGGCAAAGAAAAGAAGGAAAATAGAAGATAGACTAGTATGAAGAGACTGAAATGAAACAGGATGTGCAACGCAGATGATTCCCTCTGGCCTTCCAAAGGCCCCCTCTCTATCCCACAGTGCCCCCACTTGAAGACAAACACTGAGTTTCCGCTGTCCCATAATTCAGATGTTTTCTTGTAATTTTTTTCTTCAAGGAAAATGGTTGCTCTAAGCACCCTACTGGGTGCCATAATATCTCGTTTCTCTCCCCCAGAAGCAGCAGGAGCACTGAAGTGTCCCACCAGAACACTGACAGACGAGGGCTGCAGCACTCAGCTGTCCCCAGAAGAACATCACTTCTCGTATTTGGCCCTGCTTATTTCACAGAGCATTTGAATGGCTAAGCACGTCTCCCATCCTGCAGGGATTTTGGATCCAGCTTTCTGTGTCAGCTCTTTTAGGTCTTGCTTGCCCTACCTGAGAAATTCCCCAGCATTGCTACTTTTGCTTCAGTGGAGGAGAAGTTGGTGCTGGGACAGAGTCACTGGACAAGGGGGAGCCCTGTAGTTTGCTTCATTTTCTGCACCATATTGCCCAGGGTCTTCAAAAATTTTGGAGGAGCTTAAAATATTCTTGATCACTGGAGCCCTGTCTTTGCTTTCAGTTAACTTTGGCTCAGAAGGGAATTCATCAAGAGTGGTGAGAGTACAGCTAGAAGGTCTTAGGGAGGCTGGAGACAGTTATGCAACTCTCAACTAAATTCACGTATCAGATGGCTTTGGTGTCATGCAAAAGCAGTCCATTAGACTTGTCAGTCAGTAACATACCTGAATTTTTAGGAGACAGAGGGAGCCATTGACAGCTCAGGAGCAGCACTGCATTTTGAAACGAACTCTCTTTAGGAAATAGGATTGCTCTAAGCTCCCTATTGGGTGCAAGAACTTCTTATTTCTCTCTCCTAGAAACAGTCATATTTATGTAACTCGGTATGAAACTGAGCATTCAACCTTCCCCACTGAATTATCACATCTTTAAAGCTACTTTATTAGTTTAATGGGGGCTTTTTTATTAGCAAGATTTTTAACTGTGTGTACACACAGTCTTCACATAGTTAAACAAAATTTTACTGTGTATTTTTTAAAATCTTCTTGGTTTTTGGGTGGTTCTTCTGTTTATTTGCATTTTTTGACTAAAATTCAGTGTGGTATAAACATATTTTTTCTCTCCTGCTGTCTCCCTTGAACTACCTGAGTCTCATTGAAGCTTTCCTACAGACACCAAAGACCAACTGGTCCTTGAAGCCATGTCAAGTGATAGCTGCCTCTTAGATCTTAAGGGTATCCTGTCCGCAGAGAGACAACCAGGCCCCTCCGAGACGCAGGTCTCACTAGCCATGTCTGCTCCCTCTGAGGAGTTTGGGGAACGTGTCAGATGGTGTCCTTGAGGGGAAATTACAACCCCTTTCAAGTTTCCCTTTCCTTATACCTCCAAGTTCAAAGGACAAACCACCCATCCTTCCACCTTCAAAAGCCTTTCTGGAAACTGTCCTGGGGAGCAGAGGGGGTGGCACACTGGAAGCTCCCCCTGCTGCTGCGAGAGACTTTGTTCCCTTCCATTTGATGCTACAGCCAAAACCTTACCATTCTGGTGTGCAAAAGTTATTCTGGTAAGAAACAAAGCAACGACAATAAATAGTTGCAAGCCCTACAGTGAACAATTAGTATTCCAAACATGAAATTAATTTGTCCTGAGAATATAGGAACCTTGTAATTTTGTTCACTTTTATTTTATTGTCAGATACGATTCATTTTCTACATGATTTTATGGTTGGATAGGATTCATTAGAGATTTTCCCCAAACTACCTCTATTAAATGAAAGAGTAGGGGCAAGATCCTTTCTATTCTTTTCACTGCAAATATGTGCTGGCTTTTCTCCTGCAAATGAGCCTTAACTCTAATCTATCCACATACAATGCTCAGCTCTGTAGCCTTAGATTATTTTTCTTAAGTTCTATTTTAATTTTCACTGCCAAAGAAGATATTTCTCTAAAGATATCCAAATAAAGACTTAAAAAAAAAAAAAAGAGAGGCTAGCAAAGGCTGCTCAACTATAGGATGAACAGACAGGCTCTCTTTTTTTATGTCAGATTTTCAAAACTTGCCTTGAAGCTAGTTTTATTCAATTCTGCCCTTGTCCCTGTCTAAATATGTGGCAGTCCTTGAAGAGAAATTGTTCGCGTGGAGACTTCTTCCATTTTGGAGTAGCTACACAAGCAAGAAGGTACCAAATACCAGACACCCCCTCAAATACTCAGCTGTGACTTAGCTGAGTCAACCTCTCTCCATATTGAGAAGGATAGTAAGAGCACATCACTCCTTTCTACAGGAAGGAAGACAAGTGCTGTGGAAAACATTTTCCAGCCCCCTGCACATACAAGGTATCTCAGTGACATGTCTTTGTCATCACCCCCTCTTCCGCTATCATTTTCTGCCAGGACAAAGATCATCCCTTCAATATGTGTATTTCTTAATTCACTTTCATGCATTGTTTTCATTTCATTTTTTTTTCTTTTATTTTCTTTAACTATCAAAACACTCTTCTGTTCGTAATATGTTACTAATTTACCCTGCAATCTCTTGCCAGAAAAGGCAGAAAAGAAAACATCCCATGCACACAAGACGCTATGCCCAACAAATAAATAAATAAATGAAAAATGACTGTGCCAACCAGTTCTGAAAGTCGATGTGCCTTAAAAGCATTCGCAATTCTTTATTGCTCCTCTGCCTGAGTCTGGCAGCCTAAAGAGCAGCCCCAGCAGGGCCTTGGTGCTCAGCCTGCACTTGCAAAGCCAAGATTCGATGGGCAGGAGCAGGCGGGAGCCATTTTGGCGGTGGGGACAGGTACCCTCGAGGCAGAGGCAGGGCTGGCTCTGGAGGGGCTGCTGCAGAGCCTACTCCCCCCGGCACCTGCACTGCTGGGTAGAGGGACATACTGGGCTTCCCTGTTTAACAAGGAAGGATGACCCTGCAGCTAAAGGAAAATGAGCTTTCTGCTCCATGATGCAAATCCTCTGTGACCTTGAGAAAGTCATGTCAGCCTGCAATCATAAATATTTACGTATGTCTCAGATGTATCAGTAGCCTTAATGAATTGCAGTCGGGGGAGGGAGTGGCAGTGAAGGAGACTACAAGCTGCAAACTTCTGGGTTGCGTAGTAGGATTTCCCAATGACATGGCAGGGCAGGGATTATATGGCCATCTCTGCTACCATTGCAGCTGCCCAGCACACTTCAGAGTCAGTGTCAGGTAGATGTCAAAATGCCTTGAGAGATCTGGGCTTAATCTGCCTTCGTTACGAGTCCCACAAGATGGCAAGTGGATCTGTGTAAGTGTCACAGCAGAGCTGACCTCTCCAGCATGGTCAGTCTGCGACACGGCTGATGACATGAAAACAGCCAGCACCAGCATCCGCTGAGAATTGTTGGGAAGAACTGTGACCAGTCTGAAATCCCTGGATCTAATATTTATGTTGCAGTGAAGTTTTACCACAGAAGGAGGAAAAAAATATTTGTGGATGTCAATAGGTAGAAGTGTACACTTCTGGCCATGAACCAATTAGTTCACATTTTCTGTATATGCATCCCTGACAAGAAACAAGAGCAGTGCATAATGTGTGCTAAATTTCTTTCCTTCACTACATCATTGAACCTCAATGTCTTTCTCCAAAGTAAATGTTCACTTGTTTACAATCAAACATATAAAACAAAGCTGTAGCTGCCAAGTGAAGTACTATTCTGCCTCACTTAGAGATTTCCTGTTTCAGAAAATGAATTACTTCAGTTATAAGTCACGTGGTAAGTAGCAAAACAAAAGAAAATGAGTCCTGACTTCTCAGGAGAAGGCAAAAAGGACAACATTACTGATCTTAATGAGTCTTTACCTTGTCCACAGCCAAATGCTGGCACACTCTGTTTATTTGTCTATTCTGATGCAGATTTGGCACAACCTAAAGCAGTAACTATCAACCCCATGGCCAAGCAACTGCTTTCTTGGCCAGCATCCTGGGGGGCTGAAAAAGAAATCCTGAGAATTAAGTGGCATAAACTTATCCCAGGAGGCGGTGAATTTCTTGGTGTGTGTTCTGAGGCACTAACCTCAGAACAGAAGTTCACTGAAAAATAAATACAAATAAACAATAAGTAATTTAAAATATGTTTTATTAGTGTTTCTCTTGTTCCATCTTCTTTGATGCTTTTTGCAAACCTGGACAATTTTCACAGAATTTTTTGACAGACAAAGATCCCTGTAGTCCTCGTAGGTATATATGACTATATTGTTGCAATCATGTGTTCTGATGTCATGACTTCAGTTCTGGAATAATATTTGTACTTGAAGAGGATGAGGGGGTCAAAATCTCACAGATGTTCTCCTAGATTTTTTTTTTCCAGAGCGTGTTCATTCATTCAGCCTTGCCTTTGGAACACTCAGCCATCTATCACTGAACAGTGGACCAAGTCTGTGTTACATATCTGGTGTGACTGGAAATGACAGCAGAGTATCAAGATGTCCTCTGGTTCTTACCCAGAGGAAGACCTCACCTGGAGCTGCACTGGTGAAATCTTTACATAATAATCATTTTCACTGTGTAATGACACATCTATAGCTACTGCAGTCTGAAAGCTCTTCCGCTCACTGCTGTCAATAGCTAGCGGCTCTGTGGCACCGATTCTATCACTGGCAGCAGCTGCAAAGAAACAGAATCCTGTGTTGCCTACAGAAATGTGCAGTCTTACTGAGCCAGAAGGACAGACAATGTATAAAATTTTGTTTTTGGGCAGGGACGGTTACAGATCCCAAGTATATTGGATGGGGCCAGAAGTGTGGCTTGGTAATTTGTCCTCTACACAAAACCCTGAAGTTTACAAGTGAGCAGGATTTCAGCCCATTACAGTGATGTCAGCCTTGCCTTCTTTTTCACTTATGGTAATCTAATCATGACCTTTATGAATTAAAATGGCATTGCTGTTTCTTCAGTCCATCTGCAATACTTAGCTCATCAGTTTCTTTCTCTCTTTTAGCAGACTATTTTGACAGCACCTGGTAGGAAAAGAGTGTGATATTAGGATACTGAAGTGGCTGCATAGTGACAATACAATGGCCCAGAAAACTATAGGGATGAAAACCAGAGGAAACTCCTGAAGGTGGACACTAATGGCAAATACCTGCCCCTGGTGCTGGTCACTAGTTGTTTTACACAACTTCAGTATATGGGTGAGAGACAGGGAGAATGACTTTGCTGATCAACTAGACAAAATATTCAATGAAGCATATCAAACGCACAAAGGCACAAGCTCGGTGATTCACTGAGGTATTATTTAAGGGGTTTAGGGCATTTTTTTTGAAGTGTATTGGTGATTTTAAGCAGGATTACTGAGTTTTCTGTGCTTACATTCAGGCATACACAAAACACAACTTTGTTCTGTTTTATGTTTGGATTTTAGTATACCTGTATGTATTTTGACATTTGTATGCTTTGATTTTATTACCATACAAGAGAAAATGGACTAAAAGAGGCCATTTCCATGAGCCATTTAATAAATCAATGCAGTAAAGGTGGACATTTTGACGACCTATTCGAGATGCTGAACCATGAACGTAAACACATTAGCTGTGTCTCATTATACATAAAACAAACACACCAAGTTAAACACCATGAGTGGTAAATATATGCATTCATATATTATTAACCAACAGTGTGCGAATTCAAAGCTCTTTGCAAAGCTCGGGAAAAGGAGTGAGGTGGAGGATTCAAGGGAGCTTTGTCTTGGGAAGGTCACAAGCACCCAGGGCTTGCAGAAGACCAGGTGGGGTGGTAAGAGACAGGGCTGCCTCCTGGGAGAAGAGCACTTGGCACCTGAGGTGTTTTACCACGGAGGTGCAGGCAGTGGTAGGGAGCTGTAAGGTCCACAGAGGCTGCAGAGCAGCAGGTGTAAGGGGACAAAGCAGAGTCCACAATGTGGTCTCCAAGCCAGGAGTCGCTGGCTGTTTTTTCCTGGGTTTTAATATTCCCTTACAGTGACCAGGCCACTGCATTTGCACCTCCTACCCTCCCACAGAGCAAGGAACATTCGGCAGTATGTGACAGAAATGTGTACTTATCCCCAGCTGCGCTACCTAAAGAAGGACATCACATTAGATTTTCCATTAGAGACAAAAGCCTGTATTGTCCCTCAGAAAGCTTCTGACACAACATTGCGTCAGATCAGAACTTACTTCCAAAGCTCAGAAAACGCTCTGCTTGATGAGCCTTTTTTTAGCAGATACTATAGAATCCAGCAAGTTTAACAATTTTCTTCACCATTTCAGTGGAACAAATATTGACAGGTGTAACTAGATAAAAAAGCTTTTGTATTTTCTCCTGCTGCATGTTTATTCTGGTTTTGGTTTAGCTGATGTTGTGGTTCCTTTTTCTTTTACTTCTTATTCACTTGGCAATTGTGTCAATTAGAGTAACTTGAGTTTTATCCCAGCATATATGAAGGACAGATCATTTCTGTCTCCAGCTATGTTTTTCTTCGCTGATCGGTAGTATATAGAATAGAATAGATTAGGATTCAAATGTTTGACTTCATGTAAAATAATGGTATATTTTTTTTTTCTGCTGCAGAAAATATCTTAAATTTTTGAAAGAAATTTAATACAAGGTTATAAGGAATGTTCTTTTCTGATAAATGTCCTAAGATTACAAAACAGAAACAGGTTTCAGTTTATGAATTTTATTTCAAATACTCATTTTGAAAAAAATAAAAAAAAAACTCAAAAGATTATGTTATTGTCATTACCCATATTGCTAACACCCACCTCTGCAACACTTTGCATCACAGATGAGATTTTCCAAAACAAAATCTCAGAATAGTTGTCACTTTTTTGAAATCTTCTAGCAAAGAAATGTGCCTTTTTAGCACAAAAAGAGAAAGATGTTGTGACTGACTTCAGTAAGCTTGAAATAAAATCTGCGCATTAAGAATCACACTTTGAGGGAGTCTATGTATCTGGAAGGTTTGGGATTTCCTTCAATTTTTGTGACAGCTATAAAAGAAAGATGTTGCAAGGTCATTGTCTCAACCAGGAATAAGTCAACTTGAGCCTATAGAAAAGGTGTTGATGTCAAAATCTGGACAAAGTTAATTTTTATTCTAAGTTACAGATTACTATGTTATATGTCCTGGTAGTGTGAAGAGGTTCAAGGTGTTCCAGTTTCACAATTTACTCTTCTCCCAGCATTTGTGCCTCAGGACTTGAGGTGAAATCACATATCAAGTTAACAACAAAAATAAGCTAGCTGTATTTACAAACACTGATTTGTTTTACAGGAGAGGCTGATGTTTCGTGGTTTAAAAATACCAATAACTCAGCCAAAGGATTTTCAAAGGGTTAATTTTAAAACTATATCTTCTTTTTTTGACAGAATATTTAGGTAGAAAAGTAACTTTTATACATCTGTTTGCCTGAGCATCCATGTTGAGTATCCAATATAAAAGACGTCATACTTGCTGCAGAATTGCATATAAATGCAGGTAGGGAGGACTGTGTTTTTAATGTTTTGAATTAGGCTCTGAAATATGTAAAATAGCAAGGCAGGGCAAAGTTAAGGTGCCTTCTGAGGACTGGAAAAGAAGGTTTGTTGAAAGTATGTGGGGGGTGAAGTGCTGTGGTAGAGCAGAGAGCGAGATGGAGATTTCCACCACAGATTTTGTTTCCCGGAACAAGGCATCCGCAAGACAGATTGATGTGAACAATGATGCTTTTTCCCATGCTTAGACCAACGAACCAGCAAGCCATATATCATCCCTCTCCCTCAGCTCTGGAGCCATTGCATGCCTTTCAGGCATCTGACCCAGCAGAGGCACCTCCTCACCCTCAGTGGCCAGGCCAGTATTGTCCCCAGCATCCATGGGTCAGCAGTAACATCCCTGTGAAATAAGAAAGCAGTGCAATGATTTCATAATGGCTGTTGATAAAAACTCATGAACCATCACAGGCACTCAGACACTGGAGTTACGGGATATCAATGAGATGTTTAATGCATTGAATTTCTAGCCACTTAAAATGCATCTTTTTGTATTCTGGCCCACACCCAGTCTGCTTAAACTAATTTCACTATCTACAGTTGTAACGCAGGCAGACACGATGGGAATGTTTTTGTGTATTAGCCCTGTGTTTGTTTTTGGTCAGCTTACATGACAAAGAAAACCAAGACAGGATGTTTTAAGTCTGTTTACTCAGTTTTCATCTACTGCCAGTGGTACACTGAACTGATTGAAATTTGAACATAGAGATTATGCAAAGAAAGCAGGGTGGCATGTGTTTTTGCTATGATTTTCCCTTTCATAGCCTATCTGAGATGATTTCTCTCCCCACTCCCACAAACAACACTGTGAAGAGTGAAGAGGAGCCCTAGGTTGGGATGCAGACCCTAGGCCTTGTGGGGAAGAGAAGCAGTTTTGTGGAAGACCTCTGTAAATCCTGGACATCATGGACAAAACAGACAGGAGCATCTCAAAGGACCAGCATGAGTACTGGGGATGTTTATTACTCATTTTCAGTCCCAGAGTGTTGGTTTCTGCATCCATCATTGTGGTATTGGAGAAACCTCCATGGAAAATGAACAGCAACATCAAAGCCACAAACAGACTAACTGGAGACTCTTGGCCTCCTTTTTAGGACCCATATAGAGTTTAAGGTTAGGTTTGCAAAGCTGCTACTAGAAAAATAGAAAGAGAGCCAATTAGATTCTGAGACTGGAAATACTATTTCCATTAAAGCCAAAAAGAAATCTCATACAGAACTTCCTATTTAATTAAAAAAAAAATCTGTTTCTGCCAACAGACGTTTCTAAAGCAAACATTTATTTTGTTTCAAAATATTTCTGACAAATATAGAAATAAAAGAGTTTAGAAAATGTAACTTGATTTTCATCCTTCCTGTTCTCTTCTTAGTGAAGACAGAAAAAGAAATAGTTGAAGTTATTTTCTCTCCTTCCTCAATTTGATTGAAACCTTTCATTATGCTTTTTTTCCTGTGGACAAAATGAAAAATGAGATAATCTGAGGAGAAAGTTTGCAAATTAGATTTATTTCCAGAGGCCAATGTGCTCTTCACAGCACAGCTTGAACAAAGCCAGTGCACCCTGATCTGTGTCTGCTTCTGGACCTGTAAATTTGAGCTAGCACTGTTTTTCTCAGGGACGTGGCTGGAAGACGAAGGAGGACTTGTGTCATGCCTCCAGGATGCAAAGTGCTTAAATGTCATTTTTGATATGTGTCTTTCAGATAGGTTGAGGTTTTTTTCCCCTCCCTGACTCTGTTTGGTGGTGGTCCGGGGAGAGTGGTGTATTTGGGTAAGACAGAAAAGGATTCCTGTGTTCCTCTGGCATAAATTGGATTTTTTTCAGGCTGTGTATGGCTCACAAGCCCTTTCTGCTAGCAAGGGTTTTCTGCCTTTTGAGGAGCCTGGGTCTGGGCACAGGCAGCTGGGAAGACCTGGACCTTCCCCACAGCCAGTCTAGTGGCACCTTCCAAAGCCTCGACTGGCAAGATGTCGTTTATACACTATATAGCTCCAGGCCACATTTCTGTTCTGGGCTCTCATTCCATTTGTTGCCCTTTTCTAGCTGCCCCTATGCCTTTTAAGTGGCTGTCATCATGGGATTAGGTCTTTTCATGCCCGTTCCACCATAAGCAATTCATCTCTGTCCTTGCCTGTTCTTCCTATTCTTGCAAACCCTGTTCAGGCCTCCTCAAACCTAAGAAAAAATCAGTCTCTGAATGGCAGAGAACTTTCAGGGGGATATTTTTTGATGGATTTGGAAAAATATTGAGGCTTGCATGATCCTGGTGGCCTTTGAACAGCCATCAATCTCCCACCCACCACACAACATGATCATGTCCTTGTGAAATGTTTAGCCTACAGTCTGTGAGGCTTTGATCAACCGAAGGTGAAGCATTCACAGTGAATTTTAAAAAAATGTAACCAAGAGTGAAGCAAGACATGCAGCTGAGCAGAAGCTGATGGTAAGATGTCCCACTTTATAGATGTTGGGACCACTACCTTCCTCAGTGTTCGCAATGTTCAAATACCTTGACATCTATGCTTGTTGGTCACTTAAAATTAGGAAATAGAAGTTGCTTAGGCAGCAGTCACATCTCTTTAGATGTCTAGGTCCTAAAGGACTTACTGGAATTTTACTGAATGAAAAACCACCTCGCTTATGCAACACCAAGTAACCTACTCCGGGCCCCGCTTTGCACAGGAAAGGACAGAGAGGGGTCAGACATCCCTGCCCCAAAAGGCTGCACTCCTCCATGGCAGTGCAGCTCTAGCAGCCAACGCGTGGTGCCAGTGAGTCCTTTTTTTCCTCCTGCTCGTCTTTCTTCCTCACCTTTTCAAGCTATCTCTCTTATCTGCTAAAGAAGCAAATGTAAACTTCTGCAAGTGTCACAGAAGAAGAAATATCAGAAGGGTGACATAATCACAGAATCTTAATCACTTGTCATAGTTAGTACCATATGGAAAACTGACGGTCATGAGTAACTTCTCAGTCACTTGGAGAAAAACTTTAGAATAGCCAGTGACTCTAAAGGACCAAATGTGGCTCTGAAACAGGATAAAATTTCCTAGCAGCAAAGCTAGTGAAACACTGGGGAAGTATAGAAGCGAAAGAGACATCTTATTGTCACTTGACATCTTTAGAAAGACAGTAGGTGTCCTTCAGTAAAATGTGCTTGACTTCAGCAACCTGAGAAAAACCAAGCAGACAGAATGATCTGGCTTGTGTAGATCTGGAAAACATGACAATCCCAGCAGTGCCTGTGGCTTAAAGGTACTTCAAGCTTTGATTCAGAGGCTGGACTGGCTCTGTCTGGGCTGGCTAAGAAAGGCTCTCGCCTCCTCAAGCTGTGTCCACAGCCCCTGTGCAGCTCTCTGCGCTGCCTAGAGAGTGAGAGGGAAACTTCATCAGTTTTAGCTTCTCTCAAGAAGACAGACTCTTGACTACACTTTTCTTTCCTCCTCACCCCTGAGTCACCACCTCTAAAATTATTTTTGGAGAACATATAACCCAGAACCTGGCAGCAGATGGCTGCTGACAGGGTATGAGCGCCCCTGGGGAGGGGTATGTGAGCAGAATAGAGCATTTTAATTTTTTCTCACAAACAATAAAATAGTAAATTAAGCATAAATTCAAATAAAATAAAGAAGATCATAAAAAAATCAGTTTGGACGCTATCACATTTTGAAAAATAACAAAATATGTCTTTTCAAAATTTATGAAGAGAGATTTCTCAGTTTTTCATTTCAGAGAGCTATTTTAAAAAATAGCAGAACACTCTAAGAAAGAATAAAAGAATAAATAAGGTGTCTAAATAGCTCCAAAAAGGAAAAAAATTAAAGCATAGTATTTCTTTTTTTAAATTATGTTGGGGTAAAGATAAACAACTAAAAATATGTTTCTATTTTACCTAGGCTATGTCTTCCCAGTTTATTTTTTTTCCTGTTCAACCATCAGAGGAAAAAAAACACAAGCACCACACTTTCTGTCTTGTTCTCAGTAGGGCTTCTCTTCTCGTTTATTATTTGTCCTTGGATCTGTTCTTCTCACCATCATCAGGATTCTCTGCATCTTGTTTATCCAAGCCTCTCAAAACACTTTCTTTATCTAATCTATTTTAAACGTGTTGAAGAACTCTTCATGGTAACATCTTAGCACTGAAATCTAATCTAATCCATCAGCAAGAGTCTAGTTGCTTTACAAACACTAATGGTCAGATGCTGTTACCCTTTCCTCAAACTGAAATCAATTGCACTACTCAGTTCTGAATAAAGGTGTCAGAATCTGTCCCTTCACTCCTAATATCTAATTCTTATCATCATTTTGCAGCTGGGGAAACTGAGATACTGTGAAGTAAAGCTGCCCAGGGTCACGCAGCAATTCATCCGAAAATAAGATATGAGAAGTCCAAGCTCTCAGCTCTCAGTTCTCACCAGTGACTAAGAGCAGTCAAATCACTGCTCAAGGAATTGGCTTGTGTTTAATGCATGCAATGCATTCAGACTTGTGCCTTCAGTAATAAAGGCTTAACTGTGAAATAAAAGTCCACAACCATCATGTTTACTTGTACTTGACTGTCGGCTGCTAGCTGAATAGAAATTGCTTTCTTGAGATTGCCAAAAATAATAATAATAAAAATTACAGTTGATCAGGTTTGTCCTTGCCCTGCAGTTACAAGGAGAGTGTGGTTATAAACCGGATTTCAGGCTGCACCGGGCTCTCTGGATACTCTCCACTACGTCTCCTGTCCTAGACGGCCACAGGACAAGGCGCCACTCTAGGAAAATAATTGCAGTTTACTTGAAAAAGAAATAGTAATGATGAAAGTAATTTATGTTCTAAGGAGTCCTTGAATAACTTTGATTTCAAGGGTTTTGCTGGTACACATCATGTTTTCTGGGCTTTTCTCCTCAATTCAAATGTAACACGCATATATGAAACTTTAATATTCCTAGGGACATTCGCATGCAATCCAGATTCTTTTTCATAAATTGTTTGCTTCTCCCCTTATTCCCAACCTGCTGTTGCAACCTTATGTCTCAGAGTTATAGAGGGAAACAGAGGAAATACATGGCAATTTTGAACTTCATGTATTGCAGTCACATGACACCACATATTCAAAGAATTAAAAAAAAATTACAACTATATTAATTTTATTTTCTTTTATTATCTCAGTTTTTAGAGACTGGGGGAAACGGAATTCAGATAGCAGGGAAAACTTGAGTTTGTCCACTAGTCACAAAATAATCCCCTCGTTCTGTATGGTTATGTACCTTTCCTCCTCACAAGAAGAAAAGCTTGAAGTTGATGGCTGGAGATGCTCTCTAAACAGAAAGCATACTCTGGAGAATAGGAACAGTGGCTGAGACAATTGAACCACAGCTCCCATGAACCATAACTGGGGGCACATTTCAGAACAGAAATACCAGAGAGTAAAAAGCAAAAAATCCACACTTTCAAAACAGCAATACTTGCAAAATCTAAGACTAAATAAGAGGAGGCAACCTTAAAAATAGAAGGAAAAAATCCGGATAAGCCCGAGATAAAAAATATTACCATAATCACTTTAATGAGCGTAGTGACTGGAGTGTTACCAAGAGCAAGGCTACACGGGTGACTGCAAAAAGAGAAATCATCCTTTTCCCACATTTTGAATATGCTGGGTGTCAGCCAGTTTCAGCCAAAAGCCTTAAAGCTAAAGTAGGGTATTTCCTGTATTTCACCTACTATGCCCAGTTGAATAGTTGGTCTTACAAGCTCAAGGGCAAGTGTCACAACAGCATGACTCTCTGTTTTTCCCATGGTACCTGGCTTCTGCTTGACCAGCTCAACATGCAAGCAGAGCTCATTCACCATCCCCTTTGCACGTCCCTCTAAAGTGTACCAGACAGCAAAAATTGACAAGGGCTCTCAGTCTCATACTTTGGGGTATGAGTCTGGAGAACATTGAGATGATATGGCTCATTGAGATGATATGGCAGGGCAATTTTATTTTGCTCTCTCTTTGGAATTTTTAAAAATACACCCTAGTAAGAATCTACTGGTGTCAGAATATGTCTTTTCTTCTGATATGAGGCTGTTAACCAGGAAAAACACAGCTGTGCCAGGCCTGAGCACAGCATGCCAAAATGCTATTAGAAGAAGAAGAGAGAAAAAGTGGGGATGGTAGAGCACTGCAGAATACCTGGTACAGAGCCCACTGTAACGCATGAATACTCTTCCATTGGCTTTAATTCTTATTTTTTTTCAAATTGCAAATTATTGCATTTAAAGACAAGAAGATACAATCTGAACTTTTTGTCTCACTTCTGACAGCTAGATGATCTTGTTTAACATCTTTATCAATGGTCTGGATGAGGGGATTGAGTGCTCCCTCTGTAAGTCTGCAGATGACACCAAGCTGGGTGGGATTGTCGATCTACTCAAGGGTAGGAAGACTTTGCAGAGGGATCTGGACAGGCTGGCTCAATGGGCCGAGGCCAACTGTATGAGTTTCAACAAAGTCAAATGCTGGGTCCTGCATTTCGGTCACAACAACCCCATGCAACACTACAGGCTTGGGGACGAGTGGCTGGAAAGCTGCCTGGCAGCAAAGGACCTTGGGGTACTGGTTGACAGCCAGCTGAACACGAGCCAGCAGTGTGCCCAGGTGGCCAAGAAGGCCAACAGTATCCTGGCTTGTATCAGGAACAGTGTGGCCAGCAGAAGTAGGGAGGTGATCGTGCCCCTGTACTCGGCACTGGTGAGGCCACACCTCAAGTACTGTGTTTGGTTTTGGGTCCCTCACTACAAGAAGAACATGGAGATGCTGGAGCATGTCCAGAGAAGGGCAACGAGGCTGGCGAGGGGTCTAGAGAACAAGTCTTACAAGGAGCGACTGAACGAGCTGGGGCTGTTTAGCCTGGAGAAGGGGAGGATGAAGGGGGACCTTATCACTCTCTACAACTACCTGAAAGGAGGTTGTAGTGAGGCAGGTGTTGGTCTCTTCTCCCAGGTAACTAGCAATAGGACAAGGGGCAATGGTCTCAAGTTGCATCAGAGGAGGTTTAGGTTAGATATTAGGAAAAATTTCTTTACTGAAAGAATGGTCAGACATTGGAACAGGCTGCCCAGGGAAGTGGTGGAGTCACCATCCCTGGAGGTGTTTAAAAAACGTGTAGATATAGCACCTCAGGATATGGTTTAGTAGGCATGGTGTTGTTGGGTGGATGGTTGGACTTGATGATCTTAAAGGTCTTTTCCAACCTTAATGATTCTATGATTCTATGATTTCATCTAGTAAACCTTGCATTAAATCACTTTCAGAGAGAGAGGTTTCCTGGCTGACTCTTTGGAGAAAGTCTTTACTTGCGTGATCTGATCTTGTGAAGTCTGTTCTTACCTGTACTCTCTGCCATTAGCTGAATTATTTTGAGGAAAATAATCTCTTCTGAGCAGTTATCACCATCAATAAGCTCAGACTGTGATGGGAGACAGAGCTATATAAAGTGGTATACTTAAAATTCATTTAATACAAGGAACGCCATCTTCTAGTATAAAATGTGCCATTGTTCATGCATTCGTAGATTCAATAATACAGTAATTGTTATGCACTGAAAATAAGGTTCTTGAATTCAGTTCATAGCACAGCTGAACTGATGCTGGAGACAATTTTTCTGCAAGCATAGACAACACCACTGCATTACGCATCACAGTTAAAATCTGTCTGGGGTAATATAGACAAACTAAAAAGAAAAAGCGAAAAAGAAATAAGATATGGATTTGTAATTACAACTGGTAGAAGAACGTGGCTTAATTCGTTGCACAACAATAACACCAGAGATGTGTGGAGTGCCTTGTCTATAAACATCATCTGAGTTAATCACAAGGAGAGACAGTGTAATAATTGTATTTTATTAAAGATGAACAAAAGACTAAGATATTGTTCTGAATAAATGAGCTAACTGTAATACGACCCACTTCTCTGACACCTTAGCCACAGCCAAAGTGTCTGGTAAATTATGCTGGAGAAAGAGCCAGAGGAAAGGGGAAAATATGCAGACCCACCACATAATCTACTTAGGGAAATGGCTCTTGAGTAGGAGCAATCCTTAAGCCAGCAGACCTGGTCCACCTCTTCCATTTTTACTTACTTTGAGAGTAGTCATTGAACAAAGGTTGCTTATTTGCTTGGGGAGCCAACATCTTTTCTTTTCAGGTTGCGTTTAAGAAATAATACTTCCTGTCATGTCAATATCTTGTTCCAAAGCAAAGTAAAATACTGCAAGAATTTGAGGAACTATGTTAATATATGATCAGAAGGGTACAAGTGCTCCTATCTTTTGAGTCAATGCATTTAAAGCATGGGAAATGCTGAATGTGTGAACAAAGAAAGCAAAAGACTGACAGATTTCCAAGACATTTCACTCCTTTTTAGAGACATTGTGAGAAAGTAAGGTACTAACTGGGAGCATGGTTATGTAGTGGATGTATGACAGTGGTAGCTACAGATATATATGGCTACAGGCAGAGATATCAATATTCTGACTGTGTGCATGTGTCTATGTGGGTGTATAGTATACAGGAATTTACTGAGTTTTTGTCTGAAACCAGTTCAAAAGCAGATGTGTCTTGCTGGAGCAAGTGTTTCTCTACCCTGTTGCTCCGTACCACCCAGGTTATTCCAGCTCTGCATCTCCACATGTCTCTACCAAAACAGTCCTCAGGAACAGCAACCTCTGACATTACAGTCTTAGTTTTCAGGCATGTTGCTTCTCAAGATCTGTAACCCTTTCCTTATACAACACTCACTTTTTGAACCCTTTTAAGGACTGCAGAGCATCAGATTTAACATCTTCTTTCTTCAGCAACACTTTACCTTGCGAAACTCAGCAGGCCAAAGCTGCCAAAGTACAGCTTTCTTTGCCTTTTATAAAAGGCTGCACCAATAAAAGACTGAAACCCATTAGAGAGAAAACACATTTGCTGTCATGTATACAGGCAGTCTGTGTTGTAATCTGTGCTGTGGAGGTCTGATCCAGCAGCTTTTGCTTTTTTACAATTAGATCTGAAAAAGAAGCAGCAACCTCCTTTCTTGCTGCAGACAGGACACTGATACCTTTCGACCATAAGCACTTAGGAGTCTGTTTCTGTGTGGCGTGCTGTTTGCTGCTGCTGAGTAAGTTTGCTGGGCTGTCCATATTATACATTTTATAATAAATAATTAATTGCTCTGATTTCATCCAGTTGACTTGCTGAATTTGTCTTTTTTCTCTTCTAAATGGTTGCATAAAGTGGCTTGTATGAACGGACTACACAGACTGTATACTTAATTAACATGGTGTGTCAATGTACCATATGGTGTTCTACAGAGACATATAAGGTTTACAGATGTCATGGGATCCATCTTATGAAGCAGGCTATATTGACGCCAAGTCTTTCTAATAATATATCCTCCTGACTCAGCTTTCCTCATGCTATAGCTCCAGCAGTAAGAAAGATCCTGTCTTTTGTGAAAGTGAGACTGATAAGTATAGTGGTCAGCATAAATAAATATAAGGAACAATATTAAGGGTCTGGTTCACTTTCAGTGACATTGGGCTAAATGAGAAATAAATAGGCTCATATTTATAGAATTGCCTAAGGGAATAAAGGCTCCTGCAGTGAGAATAAGTTGCTTGTATTCACTGACTCTTGTCTGAAGTTTTGTCTGAAATATTGTGCCATTATATTTAATTTGCATGTGTTATCTAGGCTGGTAAAGAAGGAACCAGAAAATGCTGCAAGATGATCATGATGACTTTAGGAATACAGACTGTAAAAGAATTTAATATAAATAAGTTTGTCATAAACAGTATAAAGAAGAACAAATCTGTGCAAATACGATCAGAGCAATTTCAGTAGGTTTGACTTGCGTAAGTAGCCAAAGCTCCATGCCGTATTTCCATTCCCCCCCACCCTGCCCTTTCTTCAGATGTCTTTTTGACAACCATCCAGTGACCATTTGCAGGGTAGTTTTCACATTGCTTTGCATGGAACAATTGCAGGCTGGCAATGTCTTCCGCTACCCGTAGCCACCAGTGTAGTAAATGAAAGACCCAAGCCATGGTTTTGAAATAGATTTGTTCTGCTTCTTGCTGCAGAGAGATTGCACAAGAACATGTTGGGAGGAGAAAGATATGCTGTACATGCTAGATCTCAGAAAAATTCCAGTGGTGCTTGCTAGTATCACTCTATATGCTAAATTTGTACAAACACAGCAGTTAAGAAGTTGTACTTCAGTTAAAGTGTCATTTGACAAGATGAACGCATTCTGCTGTCTCCTCTTATCTTGTGAATGCTTTATCTGTGGAGGAGAAGAGCAGATATTTTTTCTTTCAGATCCAACCCTTGTGTTAGAGCTAGCATTCACAGTACCTCAGAACCGAGGAGAAAATGTGAGTCCCCTTCCTCTGAGGACTTCAGAATAGCAAGAAGACAAAGAACCTTCAATCTCCAGAGTTTAGAGTAGTTAATAGTCCTGAATTTAATATGTGACAAATACTTTTTTGGTCTTATCTATATTCCTATTATCACCTAAGATCGATGGAAATACAGCCCAGGCATTACAAACACTTTCCCATTCACACATGGCTTTTTCCTCAATTTTTCTTTTGTTTGGTGCTTCAGTATGCAGCAGAACAACACAGCAGCTCTGGGAATTCAGCTCTAGCCTTTTCCCAAAAACAGCAATGGGGATTTTTGAAGTCAGGAGCAAAGTGAAGAAAATGCAAAATGTTTAATATCTTCTGCATTCTGGAAAGTCAACGTCACTGGAAATGTGGCATCTCAACAGGAGCATCTGATGGTCACATGGTTTCAGACACTTTGTCTTCTGACAAAATGGGTTATTTTACTTGTCTAATATTTTGGTTACATCCACCCTTCTATTTCTCCCTCTCCTTTCATGTCTCTGAAAAAACGCCCATCATGGATGTCTGTGTTTTGACTTTCTTGGGACTAATACTGGTGCTGTTTAATATCTTTGTCAGCGACACGGACAGTGGGACTCAGTGCACCCTCAGCAAGTCTGCCGATGACATCAAGCTGTGTGGTGTGGTCAATACGCTGGAGGGAAGAGATGCCATTCAGAGTGGCCTTGACAGGCTGGAGAGGTGGGCCTGCATTAACCGCGTGAAGTTCAATAAGGCCAAGTGCAAGGTCCTGCACGTGAGTCGGGGAAATCCCAAGTACAGGCTGGGCGGAGAGTGGCTCGAGAGCAGCCAAGAGGAGAAGGACTTGGGGGTACTGGTGGATGAGAAGCTCAACATGAGACGGCAATGTGAGCTGCAGCCCAGAAAGCCAACTGTATCCTGGGCTGTATCAAGAGAAGCGTGGCCAGCAGGTCGAGGGAGGTGATTCTGCCCCTTTATTCTTCTCTAGTGAGACCCCACCTGGAGTACTGCGTCCAGCTTTGGGGTGCCCAACTTAGGAAGGACATGGATGTGCTGGAGTGGGTCCAAAGGAGGGCCACGAAGATGATCAGAGGGCTGGAGGACCTATCCTATGAGGACAGGTTGAGGGAGTTGGGGCTGTTCAGCCTGGAGAAGAGAAGGTTTTGGGGTGACCTTATAGCAGCCTTCCAGTACCTGAAGGGGGCCTACAGGAAGGATGGAGAGGGACTTTTCACAAGGGTGTGTAGTGACAGGACAAGGGGTAATGGCTGTAAAGTAAAAGAGGGCAGATTTAGATTAGATATTAGGAAGAAATTCTTCACCATGAGGGTGGTGAAACACTGGCACGGGTTGCCCAGAGAAGCTGTGGCTGCCCCCTCCCTGGCAGTGTTCAAGGCCAGGTGGATGGAGCTCTGGGCAACCTGGTCTAGTGGAAGATGTCCCTGCTCATGGCAGGGGGGTTGGAACAAGATGATCTTCAAGGTCACTTCCAACCCTTACCATTCTATGATTCTATGGTTCTATGACATATCAGCTGACTGCACACATCCTTCCCACAAGTGGCTAAGTGCAAAAACTGTTTGAGCCACAGATAACTGGTTTATTTTTAAGTCTGTATAGTCATTAAAAATATATCTGTATATGTGGCCTTTGCATTTGACTTTTAATTTGTTCCCTGAAAGGTGCACCCAGTATCTGGGATTATCAGGGACAGGGTTGAGAAGGAGTGCTACAGGTCTTTTCTCTCTTACACACTGTAGATCAAGAAAAAGATCAGTGAAGTTACATGAAAACCAAGAGCCATGAAAAGTAGGCCCACGGTGTACAGCCAGTGCTACATTTTCATGACAAATCACATTTTCAGTCAGAAATGACCCATTGATTTCAGGGGAATTAACGGCAAAGTAAAGTATTGATTTTGATTCAAATCAATGGAAGACCTCCTTCTCCCTTTTATGAGAAGGAAGGCCAATTCTATTAAAAAAAAGCAACTACAAAACACAAGACATAGTTTCCAAGTGAAATGGTATAGGTACGCCCTCATGGCAGGAGAGAGCATTAAATCACTTCTTTCTTTGAAAATTATTTCATTTTCCAGCTGCAAAGCAAAAGAAAAGTCACTGTAAAACATCTCCACTAATTTCAAGGGCCCTTGCACTGGTCCCAGATTATCGGGTTTTATATTCAACTTTTTTCATAAGCAAGACTACAGTTAAAGCAGTAGCCTACAGTAAATCATTCCTGAGTACCCATGTGCCTCCACTTGGTATGGCAAAATGGTGTTTTGTTTTCTCATGTGCAATCTCCATACACAGTGTCACACGATGTAAATAAGTTCTGGCAGCCGCGTGCAGAATGAGAAGAAACAGGATTAAATTACAGCAAGGACAAGTTAAGTCTCAATATTGGGAAAAATTCTAAAATGTAAGATCTAAGCAAGACCCTAAATAAACTGCATAGGAGACAGCAGCATCTGTATCCCCAAACATTTTAAGAATAGCCTAGACAAACACCTCTCAGGAACAGTTTATGTAGATATTAATCCATCCTCAGGAAATCAGGACAAACTAGAGAACCTTTTGTTATCTTCTACAGCTTTATTTTTTATGGCTTTATAAATTTTCTTCTAACATGACAGAATTAGCAGTTTTAGTTGACAGTTCTGTGGTTTAATGCATCCCCAAATGTTGGGGAAAGTTGTATTCACTAGTAGAGTTGATGGAGTGTGCCTCATTGAAGTAGTTTATTGTTTTCATCTTCCATGGGAGCGACAGAAGAAGAGTGTGCTTACATGGTATGATGAGTTAAATCAGTGTCCTAGCCTAAAACAGAGCTTGGATCATGCAGCTCTGACCAGACCTTGCTTGCTGCCCAAGCATTCAGCCATGAGTTTGTACTTCTTTTCTCTCACTGGGATTAAATGAACTGTTTAATTCAGATGTCGCAAATTGCTGAAGTGGACCAAATCAATTGTAAGAGCCTTGGAATAAAAAAATCTGAGCTAATATGCGAACCTTAGGCCAACTCTCCCCAGTCCACATCTTGTAATAAACCCACAGCCAATAATGTCTCACTTGCTGCTAGCCATGTAAGGAAAAGGAAAATAAGTGACAGAGGATCACTGCAAAAACAATGTCATTCCTTATTCTCACTTATCAAACTCTATTATCTTTTTCTTAAGCAATAATACACTGGATTTTTTTCATCAGCTAACACAATAGCTCAATGCCACTTTAAAAACATCAGAAACTAGTATGTGTATACAGTAGGAAGTTAATTGCAACACCAGCAGCACCTCTGGCAGACAGTGCATGCAAAATGTACTGTCAAAAAGCAATCTATAGCTCTTTTAGTAGTATGGATTTAGCTTGTTTGGTACCAGGCAGTTCAGGTAATAACTGAGGAGGAGAAAGAATGTGTTTTCAGGGCAACTGTATGAATTCTGCTTATAAATATCACAAACCTATTGAGCCATCTCAGGAATGGTCCAAGTCATACACTTGTGGACTTTCTATGAGTCAAAGACAGCTCTGAATTTACCCATCAGCAATCTGTTACATATAGTCGCAAGTAGATGGAAAAATACTACAGGTTATCACTGAGATATGAGACCATTCACATGTTTTCTCTTTTTAGTCTAAGATGGGGTTCCAGACAGGGTTGTTTTTCAGCAGACAGCGTTAGGCTTAAAGTATTCAGCCCAAGCTGGGACCCACTTAGAGCCTGAACATCTTCACCCTGGATACATTCATTTGACCTTCCAGGGCTACAGCTTCTCCCATCTTTCCTCGGCCAACCAGAACTATCTTGTGCTATCACAAGTCCTATTCCAACACACACAAACACGTATTTTAGACCAAGAAGAACTCCTGCGTCTGTTTAATTAATATAAATATACCTCAGCAATTCCTGCAGTGAAGGGAATTAGCCTTCCTCACTTTAGAAATGAATGATGATGAACTCATTTATTTGCATTGCAATGGTGTTTAGAGATTCCAGAAAAAAAGTCAGAGCTTTATTGTGCTAGGCACTGTACACTTATTTAGTCAAAGACAGCCCCGACAGCTAACAGCTCCCGATCAATAGAGACAAGAGAGGTAAAAGATGGGAGAAAATACACTTTTATCAAATTCCAGCTTTCAAATGAAATATCCGTTTGGAGTCACAACCTAAATGAAATTTAAGATCTGAAAGGCTACCTTTATTACTTGTATCCATAAATATTTATGGCAATTTAACCTCAAAATTCCCATGTGCTAAGGCCCTTAAATATACATTCAGCCCAAAGGGAATTCAGCATGCATATCTGAGGGCGTAATGGTTTGAGTAATCAATTCAGTGTTCCCCTTGAAGAGCTAAAGCACTACTCAACTAAATCCTCTACTTTGTAGCAAAATATTAGCAATGTATACAGGGACGTATAGAGAGCACATCTGGCTAGAGGCTGGCCATACCTGTTTTAAACATGCCTGTTGTAGCCTGTGCTTTCTTCCAGACTCTAAAATACCACCTGCCATTCCCGACCCATGACAGTTGTGACAGTCCTGACAGAATTTTTAAAATAATATTGTGTATTATTTTGAAATGTATGAAATGCTGTGTATTAGGATGTAAATATAATATGTTTGAGTCTTTCATTTTGCCTTCTGCTGCTTGATGTATTGCAGTTTATAGTCTCCAACTCCTCTATTCTCCAAGCTCAAGGACTAGAATTTTTTCTTTATCCGTGAAGTTTGTGTAACCAAATGACTCCAGAAACTGAGACTTTCAAGGGCAAACGTAAATTTTCAAGAAACTTAAATGAAATTTGCCCCAACTTTATCATCCAGCAAGTTACATCTGAAGGGTTTCTTTATAGCTAGCAGTAAAGTTATAATTCCACAGTTTTGTTTTAATTTTTCAAGACAGTTATTAATAACTGATCTTTCTTCTGAGTTTGTTCTATAATTCAGATATTTTCAAAGAAAGACCAGCTTGGACTAGTGAACCCTTTTAAACCTTTAATGGAAATGTAAACTCCCACTCACCAATCTATGCCATTATCTGTGCCAAATCTGCTATATGTAATTGGCTGGGGCAGGATAGCATATAAAACTACTATGCCTTGTTAATGTCTTGTTAACAAAACCTTGTTTAAATGTAGCCCTGTTAGACTACAAGGGTTCTGGTAACTTGCAGGAACACAGCATGTTGCTGTATACCTTGTATTCCCATTTCAGACAAAAAAGGAAACCGACTATTTTTTTTATGTAGCGTCAGGCAAATGCCAGTAGAATAAAGCATATAAATCTCTCTAAACCTGGTGGATCACTTTTTTGCTCTAGATACTGTTTTGTACAGTTAGACACAAGTGTTGACAAAAATACAGTGAACTTATCGTGGGTAACTATTAGCTGTTAGTCAAAAGGGGTTTGGCTGTGTTTTATCTTACAGTGTTAGTGATTGTATATGACTGGTGGGAACCAGGAGTAGTATTTCTATCACTGATGTCAGTCAGGTTCAGTAAATGACAAAGGAAGATTTTTTAATACATTGATATCCTGGATAAGTGAGATCAGTGAGAATGTGGCTTAAATGCTAATTGCGTTACATGGTTTGGAAACAGAGTTAAAACCATATATACAAAAAACACAAGAATGATAACTGTTTTAAAAATAGAGTCAATAAACCAGAAAATTCCTACCTCTAGGATTATTTTTTTTCTGGAGTAGACACTGAAGAGTTGAAATGCTAAACTTTCACACAGACTAGAATATTCCTTAAGGCTTCTACATGAAATAGCTTCCTCTAAAATTTTCAGCTGAAACGGAATTACTCAAAATTTTCAGATGGCAAAATCAGTTCTTCCAATTCAAAGGCATTGTTTAGAAATCCACAGTTTTCCATAAAAAGGAGAAAACTCTTTAAAAAAAATCCTGATATGTTGTAACAAGTTCATTTTAGATCACCGGAATATGTGGTCTTAAAATCTATTTAACTGCAGCCTAAACAATGTATTATTTTGGAACACTGATATTGAGGAGCACTTGGGGATACCATAATTGCTTGCTGTGCCTGTAATGAGCTGGGGGAACATTTTTTAAAGAACCTAAATAAAATAGTATAAGCTGCTTGGAAAATGAGCCGTACTATCAAAAATCACTTCATTGTCTTTGAAAATTTTACCAGCGGGTTTTCTGTGAATTATCAGATCTCCCAGATGTCCTCAGCTCTCAGGGACTGGGACTTCACTTGAGCTGGGCCAGAGGTAACATCTGAATGTCTATGGCAAAGATATAAGATATAGTAAGTGACAGAAGAAAGCACATACGCAGAATCACCAACTCATCATTCAGTAAATCTGCTCTTGTTCTATACTAGTTTGCTTTTGCTGAGTTCTGTGGATTTTGTTTCCAAAGAAATACATCACCAGCTGTAATGAGAAAACATATCTGTTCCTTCCACCGGGTAAAACAGAAGTAAAGGAGACAGGAAAGGTAGGAGGGATGAATAGATGGACAGACAGATCTACCAAGATGTTCTATTCACTTTCTCTTAGTCTCTGATCCCCAGAGCTGAAGAGTTTACGTGACTGATATCAATTGCCTTACTAGCTGCTGGGTATTTTTTAATAATAATAATCTAATTACAGAAGGAGTGCGAATTGTCTGCAAAGTACCAAGCACCTGGGGTGCGAAAATAAAATTAAGTTTCTGACTTAAGTACAAAGGGGAGCTCATAGCAGAAGAAAAAAAAAACCCAACAAAAAAAAAGACAGTATTTTATCAGTGGCAGTTTGAAATACATAGCACAAGAGGACAGATTCTTATATCCAGTCTGCATTGCTAATGTAAATTACTGACCATCATAGTTGGCTACTGAACAAAGGCTTTATTCCCCTTCAGGAGGTAGAGGCAGGGACTTGTTTAGAAGTGGGTCCTGGGCTTTTTTGCAAAACCAGAGCAAGATATGTATTACTGGGAAAGAGATTTTACTTCTGCCATCACCTCTTTTTCCTTCACCTACTGCATGTTTGCTTTCACTTTGCAGACTGTGAGCTCTTTGCAGCACGAACAGCGTATTCCTGTTTGTATTAGCAGTTTACAACACAGCGAATCCCTGATTTTGACTAGGACAAGTCAGGTTCTGTAGAGATATCAATACAAGAATTTGAAAGACAATTTGTTTGCTTCTGTAAGTGCAAGCAATAGTGTTAGTTTATACCCTGCCCCCATGGCCCCACATATCTTTGCTGTATTTAATTACACCTTCCAGCGCTGGCATCACCTCTGCAAAGCAGGGACAACTTATTAGCTTTTTGCTCACACAACACAGAAGGCGTTACAAGCCCAGTTTTGGTTTGTGTGACTGCACGCAGCTGGGCAGGTATAAAACAAGAACACAAAGTGTACAGCAAAACACTGCTCATTTGTTCCAGCGGAAGCTGAAGAGGAGGAAAATGATGAGATGTCACATACCCAAATCCCTTCCCCTCTCAGCTCCATGGAGGATCATCTTCCCTAAAACGCTGTACAAGAAGATTAACGAGAGGGGCAAAGAGCAAGCATAAAGGACAATATAGTTTTCTCACAAAAATGGGAACCTTAATATCCCTGCCGGGCCACCATAATCAGGCCTTTTCAGGAAGGATTGTGGTTTATAGTAAATGATGTCCATAAACTCAATGGATTTGCTACTTCAGATGTTCCCACTGATTTACATTTGGAACCTCAGTGGTAGCTAGCGAGTTTGGCAGGTTAACAAAGTGGCATATTTCGTGACAAGCAACAGTCACACTCACAGTGCCTATGGGAAGCATAGCTGTCATAGCAATGAAATGATTAGTATACAGAGGAACGGAAGGGCACTCACTAGCCTGTTTTTAATCTTTTAAGTAATTCCATTTTGTGAAGGTTAAAGGGATTGGCAGCATGAGACACCAGATCTTTGTAAACATCCAGTTCTCTTTCTTTCTCTGATTTTCACTCTTTGCTCACCTGATAAGATCTTGGCAAAAGGCAATGAGAAACAACTCCACTGTAATCTCAGCAGATCTGGTCATTTAGGGAGGCTACCACTCATTATGAAGGGAAATGACAAGGCAAGACAGAGACTCAAAGGCAGCCTTGACAATTCTTTCCAAGGAGAGATAGTAGCAAAGGAATATACTCATTTGTACACTGTGCCCAACTTGTTGCTGACCCAAGGCCTGTGAGTATCATGATTGACTTGCTATATTTGTTAGCACAAACAAAACCCTCTTCCTTAGGAAATAGTAGGAGCTGATCACACAGTGGATTAACACAACCTTAAAGGCGGGTGAGGTGAGGAGGGTGCCGTGTAGTTCAGTGGGTTATAAACTTCACCTGCATCTTTTGCTGAGGTCTGTCCTTTTAAAAGGGATTTGCTTTTCAAGAAAATGCTACATTTTCACTGAAGGTGTAAACCTTTCCAGAAGTGTCCCAAGGTACAGAGAATTAATATATTTCACAAAGTCCAGGCCAGTCTCCAGATGAGAACATTATTGAAATCTGTTTGGCAAGTAAGAGCTCAGGTCCACAGTTCTGGTCAGCTTAGGTGTCTTTCAGCATTGGGTTTGGATTATTCTTGTATCTAGCACTGAAAAGACATCCAGTGTTGGATTTGTCTGGATATTTACACTTTAGCTGCTGACTTCAGGGTGCTGTTATGGCCAAAGCAGAGAAGCAGGCCATTCCAGGGCACATTTCATCTTGTTCTGAATAGAAATCTAAAATACATCAGATAAAACACACCCATTGATTTTTCCCATGTTCTGTAAAGGGATCTTGAGGTGAATACAAAAAAATAGACAATGACATCATGAAATCATTAGTTTTGGCGTTCTCACATCTAGAATTGGACCTGTGTTCAAAACAAGGGCTGCAGTTTTGTAAAGGTACACATACCTTGAAAACAGGGAGACCCAGGTTCAAGTCTTTGTTTCAGATATAGTGTAACTTTGGGTTTAAGTTTCTCAAAGACAAAGGGCATAGACTTTTGATTAATTTGAGGTGGGCAGGTTACTCACCTTCACCTCTTCCACATTTTCAAAAATAAGGTAAAATGTCCAACTTTAGTCCTATAGTATTGATCAGAATGCCAATTTTTGCAGCGGAGTAGAATTACTGTTGACATTAAAAGTGCTTCTTGATGAAATGCACAAAAGACAAAGAGATGGGTAGATTTTATCCACCAGTGAAATTAAACTGTATCTCATGAGTGGAACAAGACAACTGCTTAACAACCCTCAGCAACACTCTGGAATAATGCAGGACAAGTCCTAATGAAGTGAATGTTTCAGTGGCCTGCATGGGATTCTCCAGATTCTTGGGTTTCTACCTTAGTCCTTCTGCAAAAACCCAGAGGTCTTTAGTCGTAGTAAGTAATCTATCACCTTTCAGTTCCACCACATCCCTTAATGCAGTCTTCAGAGGCCTTGCCTTTCTTCAGTACTGACTTAGAGAGAAGAAACCTATCTAAAACGTGTATATGTGAATCAAGTAAGGTCCTTTTGTCTCAGCAAACTTGGGAATGTATTTGGGAACACAGCTTACAATCTCAAATTCTGATAACTCTGGCTCATCAACCAGCAGCCTCAGCCAGCATTTCAAACAGCAATGTTCAAATAACTAATGTCAACAAATCACATTCATAAATAATTATCAGAGGATCAAGATCATAAAGTTTGATTATTTAACAAGGAATTTATCCAACACAAACCAGCCAGAAACAATATTTGCAAGCCCCTTTGCTCTTTCTCCTCTCCAACTTTCTTTTTCTTTAACCAGCTGTGAATTGGTCTAGCAAGAAAAGACCTACACAGACATATAAACAGAGAATCAAGTTAATTTGGTATGAATCAGGATTTACTTGAACTAAGCATGGTGGTGAGGTTCAAACTCCCTGGTCATATACTAGCTCAACAAAATGCACTTTAATTGCAAAATAAAACAGTAAAGACAGTGGAACTGTCCTTCTTTCTCTCTTAGCCATGGATAACGTCACTGCTAATTTTTGTCACCTCACTTGAGAAAAGCAATGGGCTGGAGAGAATTCACAGGGGTACTGTAACTGTGATCACAGGCTTAGCGACCATATTCTATGCAAAACACTGAATGAGCTGAGCCCTATAAAACTGGAGGCGAGCAGTCTGAGGGGATACATGCTAAAAACCTGGCTCAGAGAGGAAACCAATAATCCTTTTTCAGTCACAGGTAGAAGCCAAGTAAACATCTCAGACTGCAACAAGGGAGAGCCAAATTAAACATTTTAAAATTAAGGATAATGAACTGTAGAAATAAATAGATTATCTGGGGAGGTTACGGAGTGTCCATTGGTTCTTGAAGAATAGGCTGGATAAACACCTGTCAGGAATCATTTAGGTAGAGCTTGCAGTGCCCATGGGGACGTATAATATTTCTGCATGGCAACTTTCTACTTTCAAACATAAATGTAGAACACCTTCTAGTTTCTTATGGGTGTTTTAAAATTTTCCTTACACCACATGTCTAGGAAGAATGGGGCTTGCTGTGAGAACCAGCAGTTTTGGAGGGACAGAATGTGGCTACTCAGAGAAACTCGGTTCTGGAGACTTCTTCAGTCAGCCTTGTTTTAATGACCCTTGTCCTCAGTCTGTCTTGTCTGTGGCAATGTGGAGCCCCTGGGAGACAGACCATGGAGCTCCTGCAACCTCAGGCCCTCTTCACACACCCATGTGCAGGCACACAGTCGATCTACCAGAACAGATTTAATTGAACAGCGACTTTATTACCATCCTCCTCTGATGAATTCGGAAATGTGAAACCACACTTAAGGATGTTTGGCCTGATTTTCATTTGCACTAATAGCTTTGATACTGCTTTCCTCCTAAAAGGCAGCCTTAAAAAGTAGGTAAAGAGAATTTGCTGTCTATTTATATTGACAAAGTGGGGAAAATTGCCCATAATGGAAATAGGAGTTGAGACTACTGAGTACTTGAACTAAGTTCTTATTTTCACAGTGATGTCTTTCTACTGCTCTGGTGCTGTAAGAGGCTTTAAGGTGAGTACTAATGAAGTGTAATTGCACTTTGCAACACTCTGCTCACACAGAGGTCTTAAAGGAATCTCAGTGTAAATTAGAATCTTGTCAATTATAGCTAAACTCTCTTGGTTTAATTGTAATGTGGTTATTCAGATACATTTTAATCCTTTCAAAAATGCAGAGGAATTTATAGCTAAAATAGGATTTTAAAGTGTTGTTAGCAGTAGGGTAGAAACAGTGTTGAATGAAGAGTCCGTACACTGGAAGCCTTCATTTCCTGGGATCTGCAGCCCACTGTTGAGCATCTATTACTGAATCTTCTCCCTCCTCCATGTTCAGCCTTTAGGTAAGAAAGACGACGCTAGCAGTAACTACTAAACTTTGACTGAAGTTGCTGCAACCTATTCCTTGAGGTGTCCATTTTGATCCCAGGCCATTCTGGTAGTTCTCGCACATGTTATGTTTGAAATCCCTCACTCAAAGGCCACATTGGAAAATTATTAATATGATTCTCATTTGAGGAAAAGACTCAACTGCTGTGCCCAGGCTGGGGAACTACGCATGCAAGGCGGAAGCAGCCTGCAGAAAGGCTGCAGAGAAGCAGTGAATCCTAAGAAATGAGAGAAATGGTGGTTTGTATCATCATAGATAATACGGAGTCAATCCTTCTCTGTGAATCTGCAAGCCAGTGAAGCACTACTGTCTTATTTCTACATCCCCACAACAGGGGTTTCTTATCCAGACTTTGGACTGAGCCCAAAATTTGAATTATACAGTGCTAGCAGAATTTCTGTGAATTCACTTCCAAAAGAGAAATAAATTTTTACCCTTCTAATTTCCTGCAGAATTGAATATCTCTGGATTCAAATGAGAACACCATTTCTTCATTTTGAACTTCTTGCGTCTCTAGCTGTTTGGTCTCTTTGCGAAGCAACCTCTCCCTAACAAATCTAGAGCTATGACAGGATGACACAGGACACAAAAGTGGATTTGGTATCTGCTGGAATTGGGTTTGGGGAATGAAATTAACTTAGAATAGATGAACTGAAATGTAAACAGACTGAATTCTGAGATCTAATATTTTCAGTAATTTCTTCTTTACATAGGAGAATTTCACTAACATTTCTAGCATCATTAGTTAGTGGAGGACTTTTGCTAGCATGGGTGTGCAACAATTATAAATGGATACTGCTCTTTCTATCCTGAAATGATGAATTATACAAAGTGTACTGACTGATAAAGGAAAAGAAAATAATTCCCATAACAGCCTCCATACAGATGAACAGCTCTTTTCTTCAAATCTGAAAATTCTGATTTAGTTTGATTTTTTTATTATGTGGGTATGTATCTACCAACTCAGTTGACTTCTGGGTTTGGCTCCAAAGAAGAAAGGTAACAAAAACAGAGCAAACCATTTATTGGATAGCCCTAGAGAAAGTTCATCCTGGGAAGTCAAAAGAAACTCTAATCGTGCATCTGATTCTCAGTGATTCTTGAAAGTGTTTTACAGTCTAAAATGCATGGGGGACATGTTCAAAGGCACAAACACCAATCAGGCACCCAGCTGACATTGAGTCATCAAGTGTCAGATATCTGGTGACCATTTGTGCCTTTGAAAATCTTTCCCTGCATCAATTACACTTATTCCCACTTCAGAGCTGCAGCACACAGCCAGAGTGGCATAAAACATCCTAAAGAAAATGAGTACCAGCCTGAGTAAGGAAAAGGAGAGCGAGCAGTGATCTACGGAACTCACACAGCCAGAAAGTGCCTAGCTATCTAGGATGTGGTCTGGGAACCAGCAGAAGATAAATAGGCAGGAGAAAGCAATGTGCAATGGAAAGCAATGATGGTAATGAACAGAAAACTGAACCAGAAAGCCTTTTGAACCGAAAATGGGTGCGAGTACCTAATGAGTGGCAGCAAGGAAGAGAAAAGAGGTGCTGGCAGTTGGTAGAATGGATAGATCATTCCAAATGGTTGCGAACATGGCAGGGAGAATCACAAAGCTCTCGCTGGGTATGGGGCACAGCAGGAAGGACACACACCGTGAGAACCAGGTGTTGGACTCAAGCCCTGGAAACATGACCAGAAGCAGTATCCCTAATCTCCCCACCCTATACTCCTCCCAGCAAAGGAACAAGGAAAGATGGCTACCATTGCCAGGAGCTTCAGCTGCTAGAGACAAAGCACAGTGCAGGGTGAGGAAATGCTCCTCCATGTGAAGCATCCTTTCCATCTTCAGCCCCACAATACTGTAGTTTGTATCTTGACACCCAAACCACCCCTTTATTTTTCTTTCCTTTTCATTGATTCTAATGTCTTCTTTTTTTTGTTGTTGTTGTGCTATAACAGCAGCACTGAAGACAAGTAATTGTGTGTCTTTTGTTCTGCAGAGTCTGACAAGTCTTCCAATGGTGTAAGAGCCACTCTATTAAGTGTGAAGGTCTCAGAGGGTTGATGCCTTGTGCAACTGTTAGAATGTTTACCTTAAAAATAAAATCATGTTTTGGAAGACAAAGGAAAAAAAAGTGGAGGTTCAGAGGAAGAGAGAAAGGAGGATGAAGAAGAGGAAGACTGGCAAGAGAAGAACAGAGGGAAAGGGAGGCTGATCTCATCACTGTGAATTCCCAGAGTCTGGTGTTTTGCCTGCACCTCCACGCACACAGCATTTTAATCACCTGCTCTTATTTGGCAATTCCAAAACCATTTTAGGCTTACTGAATTCTGAGAGATAAAAGGCATTTTCCAGAGATGCCAGCCCCAGGGATCCTTTAGAAACACAAAAAGGGCATTTCCTCAAAATGTTGACGCTGCATGAAACAAATCAAATAACAAAGGTTTGTTGCAAAGAAGGAGGAGCACTTAAGGTGGATCTTTTATAAACAGGATTTCTATCATACAAGGAGGATATTTCCAAAGGAAAATCCTGATATATCCGTGGCCTTTTTACCTAGGAATACATGTGCAGAGTACAGCCCCCAAAGCAATTTCTTCTCCAGAGCACTAATGTAAAACTGGAATGATTCAGATAATCAAAGTAAAGCAACAAATCTTTCTGAAATAAAGGCTGTGTAATAACTGTGTCATATTTCCCTTCCGGTGACACTTTCTCTTTCAACATAATGATGCCTTAATTGTGTAGTAATACTTATTTTATCACAATAATGCATAGCTGTGCTAGCGTTCCAGCTGTGATCAGAGTCCAGTACAGAGAATGAGGCAGCCTCTGTACTTAGGCTAAGTTTGAATACAAGAAAGTAGAGGAAAAATAATCTGCGTATATAATATCTTTCCCTATATGTATTGCGCCTACACACAGAGTTCTTTTATGATTTCACTTTCTTTGTATTTCTCCCATGAGGACTGCATCCTCAATCATGTTATGGGACAATCATACATAACAGAGGGAGTGGACCTAAATCAAGGCAGAATGGCAACACATTTTCAGATGAGATTTGGGGAAAAAAGGACATCTGGTGGATGACATTCTATACATTTGTTAACGAGACTCAGAAATGTGTCATTGAGATAACAGGTAAGGGCTGCTGAGTAACAGGAAGGCTGTGTCAAAAAGGAGGCAGCACTCGTGCCACTGGTGCTCAGACTGTGACAAGGGAGGAGTGAGATGCGCAGTGACCAACTCATAAAGTGTTATAGACATAGTAGAACTGGTCCTGTAAGCAAGACCTCAGAGTGAAACCACCACTCCAAAGTACATCTACAGTTATTTTGCAAGCAAGGCAAACAAATGTAGAAATTAAAGTCTAACGAGATGAGTAATTCCTATACTGCAGTAGAACAAAGCCTTCAGTGTACATTTTTTTCTGAGTCCTTCTGGAGAAACAGTTGAATTCAACTCAGAGTGAATTCTCTTTTCTTTCACAAGTGAAGGGATTTATGAGACACCAGAGAGTGTAATAATACAGGTTGGATAAAGTAAAGGTGAGGACCGCATCCTGTCCCATAAAATATCTGGAATGAATTCCTGAACTGCCAGTCACAAGAGGGCATCTAAAAGGACTTTCCAAGTCATACGAGTGTTTAGAGGTGATAATACAGCTGGTTGCTGAAGTAGCACCCTGCATCTCTCCCCTAACAATTAGAAGCAATAAAGTATGCGACTAAAAAATCTTGAAATATTGTAGCTGAAGTGTACAAACTAGTAATGTTGCATGTTCTGTATAACAAAGGTTACCTATAACTGAAATGTTACAGTATGCCTCTGCAATATTTTCAAAAAAGCATTCACTCATTGTTAAGCCACCTATTTGCTCAGGTAGCCTAAAATTCCGGTAAGAGTCTGGACAATATGAGGTTAAATGTCTCAGACATTTGTCTAAGGTGCCAATGTGAAGGACAAAGCCTGCAAGCGTTGGATACAGGAGCATTGTACTTGTCTTGTGCCGATAAGCGCTGGGCCTAAGCAAAGGGCCTGCTCACCCTGGCACCTGGCGGTCTGGTGCTAAATCAACCAAGTGACATCTGGACTGAGGGAGCGACCCTCACAGCCCGACGCTGCTCTGGTAAAGCTAAGCAGACCACTTTTAATTGCCTCTGCACCCAGCTCCCTTTTACAGCTAACAAGTCAGTAGTCCTGCACGGCGGAGAGGTCAAACAGAGGTAACGGTGGTAGAGGGAGATCAAGACCATCGACTCAATTCAAGACTGAAAAGACGTGCCCGCGCCCGCGCCCGCGCCCGC
>Ga0065711_1001125_pt1 | contig 47874 bp, 33 predicted proteins | sample Hoacrofraction12_FD_59098 | JGI IMG/M metagenome (GOLD analysis project Ga0065711, IMG submission 59098) | Hoatzin crop microbial communities from Cojedes, Venezuela - Epithelial fraction 12 v2 (version 2) | ecosystem: Host-associated > Birds > Digestive system > Esophagus > Crop | place... | reverse complement strand
TCTTTCTTTCTTTCTTTCCTTCCTTCCTTCCTTCCTTCCTTCCTTCCTTCCTTCCTTCCTTCCTTCCTTCCTTCCTTCTTTCTTTCCTTCCTTCTTTCTTTCCTTCTTTCTTTCCTTCCTTCTTTCTTTCCTTCTTTCCTTCTTTCCTTCTTTCTTTATTTCCTTCTTTCTTTATTTCCTTCTTTCTTTCTTTCTCTTGCCCTTTCTTTCCTTTTCTTTCTCTTTCTTTCCCGTGTCCTCCTCCTGCTGCTGTCTGCGCCCAACCTCCGATTCCCAGTTCACCGAAATAAAGTTTACAAGGTTGCGCGGCATCTGACTCTGTTTGTGTTTTAATCTCATCCTTGGGATCATATCGAAACCTCGTAGATATTGGACTGGGACAGGAGTGGCTGAGGGAACTGGCGCTGTTTAGTCTGGAGAAGAGAGACCACGTTGCTCTCTACAACTACCTGAAAGGAGGTTGTAGCGAGGCAGGTGTTGGTCTCTTCTCCCAGGTAACTAGCGGTGGGATGAGAGGAAATGGCCTCAAATTGTGTCGGGGGAGGTTTAGACTTGATATTAGGAAAAATTTCTTTACTGAAAGAGTGGTCAGGCATTGGAACAGGCTGCCCAGGGAAGTGGTGGAGTCACCATCCCTGGAGGTTTGAAAAAAATGTGTAGATATTTTACTTCAGGATATGTTTTGTTAGACATGGTGTTGTTGGATGGATGGTTGGACCTGGTGATTTTAGAGGTCTTTTCCAACTTGTGATTTAATCATTCTATGATTCTATAATTCTATCCGATATGGGGGAAACTTCTCAAAACTTCTCACAGAAGCCACCCCTATAGTTCCCCTGCTACCAAAACCTTGGCATGCAAACACACAACATCACTGAGCAGAAACTTTATTTTGAGTAACATCAAGAAAAAACATGTAGCATTTACCAGGCAGAAAAAGATAGGAAGAGGCCTGTATCCTGGGTGGAGGTGGCAGACAATCTATGTAAAGATAAAGAAATGTGGCAGCAGAAAGGAACATAACCACTAATAAATACAGACAAATTCTTATACATTTCACCAGCTGCATGGTACAGACTGTAGTTAAAAGAAAGAATAAATTACAAAAAATAAAAATAATAAAACCTTGGCTGAAACTTTTAAAGGTTTGCTTTAAGTATGTCAGTAATAACAAAGATTGCAAGACATAGCTGAAATCTTTATGTGCTTTTCCTGGCAGAAGCAGTTTTTGGAAAATGAATACTATAACAGATTTTGCCTGTTTCAGTGGCATTCTTGCTATCTTTCCCCCTCCTCCCAAATACATAAAAATAGAAAGGCAAAAGCCCTCCTGTAATGTGTAACTGAGGCACTCTTTTTGAGCAGAGAACATCTTTACATCTTCTCTTTTTCATGGATAATGACATAACAAGTGTATTTTTGCTCCATTTCTCTCCTTCAGTGACCAGTTCTGAATTAAAATAATATGGATTTTTCTGTCAGTAGAAAAGTCAAAGGCAGATTCTGCTTCCATGTGATCAAACACTGCTTCTCCTCATTTCCACACAGGAAGAAGTTGTTCATCAGAGATTTTAAAAGTTCTTCCTGTTTGTATACATTTGCCAAACTTTCAGTAAGATGGTATTTAAAATCTATAAAACACATTCCAGTTGGTGTAGGGAATAAAACAAGGAAAATGGAGATTCAGTACCCTTCCCTGAGCCACATGCAGGAGCCAAGAGATGAAGTTCAAGGTCAGAGTTACTCCAAAGATTTCCAGAAGTTAAACAGAATTCTTGCCTTTGTAACTGCTTTGAGTTCATTAGTATTTCTGCGTGATGGTGTAACAAATCGGATTGTGCCTCAGTACTCTGTACTGGTAAGCCTCTACTTTTGATAGGTTACTTCAAAAATTCAGCATTTACAACACAACCTTTGCAAATGCTGGGCTGGTCATGCCACTGAGAGCTTACAAAAAGGTCTGCCAACTGGACCAAGGAGGAGTACTGTAGTACCCTCCTTCTCTGAAAGAGTTGCACATGCAGGTATGAACATATCCAGAAGACTGGAAAATATTTGTTGCCAGGATGGCCTAGAAGAGTTGCAAATGCACCTGGAAGTAATACCCCATGCTTATTACTGTTGAGTAATCTTATCTTGGAAAACTCAAATTTCAGAAATCGCTTTGCAGGAAGTTCATGGCTAAGCCTGTAACAATATGACATGTCTCCTCGGGCATGTTGAATAACTCATCACCAGCCAGAGAGCAATCAGTCTTTCAAACACAAGGATCTGACTGATGAGCCTGGGAGAACAGCAATGAGGCTTTATTTCAACCAGTCAATAAGCCATTCCACTATTCATAAGCCAAGCCTTCCTGAGAAAATTTATGGGGCTGGGAAACAAAAGGAAGATTGGGTACAAAGAACAGAGTGTCAGGGAGTTGCAAGAGCCAGCTGCTTCCTAAGGGACAGGGAGCTGGGAGTCAAGCACAGTACCATGTCCAGCAGGACAGGGGTTGGGAATTGGCAGTCAGGGACAGCCTGGAGCCTGGATCATCACCTAAGTCTGTAGAGGTCTTGCAGGTCTGAGTGCAAGCCATGAAGTCAAGCCAGCAGGCCAGGCTCAGGATCAGGTCTGGTGATAGTAACTAGGGTCAGATACAGCTCAGCAGTAATCAGGCAAATCCATGATGACAAGGCAGGTCTGAGGTCAACTTGGGAGCTCAGTCTATGGGTCAGGGTAACGGTCTGCATCAGCAGGTACATGGCCAGGAACATGCATGGCTATCAGGCAATCCAAACTTCTTCTCAGACAGGAGCCAAGGGCTAGAGCCTCATCTTAAAGACAGCTCCAGTGGGAAGGAGGATCAGCCCACATTAAGTCATCTAGGTTTCTTCACACAACAATTTCACATCCAAAGCCACCTGTTGTGATTTCTCTAGTTGTCCTTGAGCCTAAGCAGCCAAATGCCAGTAGAGTGGATGCACTCAGAGCTCTGAAAAAGAAACTGACTGTCTCTGGAGCAGAAGCAACAGATTACAGGATGCCTTTCTGTGCATACAGAAAGGGTCTACATATGAACGTGCTGTCTGTTGCTGTCTCCCCAGAGACACAAGTTCCTGCTATTGCTGCTTCCTCTGCTCTCCCTTGAGGACAAGATAACATGTGCAGTAGCACTTATTTCAAGTAGTAATTTTTCCACTCTCTTCTGGACACTCTAATTGCCTCTCCAGAAGAATTTCCACTTCCTCAACCTCATTTGCAGCTCAGCAACAGCATGGAACTACCAAAAGTTGAGCTCAGATACTGCTGTTTCTCTCCATGCATGCAAAGTCAACTGCCAGTAAAGCACTGTGTAGCAAGAGGGGAATTCCCTGAGCAAGACTAGCCCCTCCAAGAGCTTGAGCTGGCCTTGAGGCATGTGGCAAGACAGGCATGGTGGAAACCTCATACTTCTTTTGAGGATCTCACTACTATAAACCAGAGTTTGGGAAAACTATCCCCCATGTAATCTACTCAGCCCACAGCAGAACTTGGAACAGGCTGCCTGTGTGCATGCAGGTATTTATTTACACCTGAAGTAAGAGTAACACTCATGCCACAGGCATATCCATTAGTGCATAAGGTTCAGACGTAGACAGGAATGATACCTGAACATGCTAAAAGACTCATGGCCCTTCCAGAGCTGGTCTTCTGGAATCGGAACCTTTTGCTGCAACAGCTTCACTGGAATTCTGACACTTAAAAGCTTAAAATACCCAGCACCACAATTCATAGCCGGATAGAAAACTCATTAGCCGGGGACCATAAGCTGGAAGCACAAAGCCATGACTACAATCTAGACCCATGCTTTCTTTGTTTATGGCCTAAGGCCTCTACTTTTTCATATCTAACTTTTAAAGAACAGACTGTTTGCGTGCAGAAGTCACTGATTCTACTCACAGGACATTTTGGGGGCTGGGGCTTTTTTGTACAATCTTACTCTCCAGGCTACTCTTCTACTATTCACAGCTCCTGAGTATTAGAAGAAAGGCTTATAAAAATTTCAGAGTTCACCATTGGCTAAGAGAGAAGCCTGGTGGATGTGTAGCTATGCCAGTAATTAACACGCACAAAGAACCCAAAGCTGTGAGAAATTAAGGACTTGCTTTTGCTCTGTTTTCTCCATAGGGTTGTCTGTGACTGATCGCACTCTAAAGTGTGAATTGATGTACCTATCTTGGTATCTCAAGAAAAGAGGATGCATGAAAATCTGTGAGGTAGAAAACATCTCAGCACTTGCAGAAATGTCATGGCAACTGTAAAAGATGTCTAATGAAAGTTCTTTACCTGAAGATGACTAAATATGTCTTTATGTGCTACCAGGTATGATACAAAGGTTAAAAAGAGATCTCAACTTTGGAATCAGCAGTGTAAGCTCCTAACAGAAGTCACAGCAATAAGAGATGGACTGAATCCTGAGGACGTATGTAAATTACAGAAAGGATATCCTCCACAGTCTTTGTGACTTTGCTTGCTCACCACATGAGCCTGACAAACTTGGCAGCCATCTACGACGAGGTTACAGTATTGGTGAATAAGGGAAGAGTGACTGACATCATCTACCTGTACTTGTACAAAGCCTTTGATATGGTCCACACAACATCCTTGCCAACCATGCCCTGAGCGCAGCAAAAGAAGCATGGCCAGAAGGTCGAGGGAGGGGATTCTGCCCCTCTACTCCACTCTGGTGAGATCCCACCTGGAGTCCTGCGTCCAGCCCTGGAGCCTTCAGCACAGTAAAGATATGGACCTATTGAAGCAGGTCCATAGCAGGGCCACAAAGATAATCAGGGGGCTGGAACACCTCCTTTATGAGGAAAGACTGAGACAGTTGGGGTTCTTCAGCCTGAAGGAAAGAAGGCTTCTAGGAGACCTTATAGTGGCCTTCCAGTAGTTGAAGAGGGTCAATAGGACAGATGAGGAAGGACTCCTTAGCAGAAGTAACTAATGATAGGATGAGAGGAAATGTCCTCAAGTTGCATCAGAGGAGGTTTAGATTGCATATTAGGAAAAATTTCTTTACTGAAAGAGTGGTCAGGCATTGGAATGGGCTGCCCAGGGAAGTGACTCCACAATCCCTGGAGGTGTTCAAAAAACATGTGGACATTGCACTTCAGGATAAGGTTTAGTAGGCATGGTGGCCTTGGGATGACGGTTGGACTTGAGGATCTTAGAGGTCTTTTCCAACCTTAATGGTTCTGTGATTCCATAGGAAGTGTAGTGATAGGATGAGGAATAACAATTTCAAACTGAAAGCGGGTAGAGTTAGATTAGATATAAGGAAGAATTTATTCACTGTGAGGGTGGTGAGGCACTGGAACAGGTTGCAAAGAGAAGTTGTGGATGCTCCCTTCCTGGAATGATCTATTCCCAACCTACACTCTTCACCAGCTTTTCTTCCCGTGGAAATTATGGTGCAGGGAGATCAAATGCGAGAATCACAGAATCATAGAATGGTAGGGGTTGGATGGGACCTCTGGAGATCAGCTAGTCCAACCTTGCTGCCAAAGTAGGGTCACCTAGAGCAGGCTGCACAGGACCTTGTCCAGGCAGGTCTTGAAAATCTCCAGAGAAGGAGATTCCATAACCCCTCTGGGCAGCCTGTTCTAGTGCTCTGTCACCCTCAGAGTGAAGAAGTTCTTCCTCATGTTCAGGTGGAAATTTCTATGCTTCAGGTGGTGCCCATTACCCCTGTCTTGTCACTGGGCACCACTCAAATGAGTCTGGCCTCATCCTCTTGACACCCGCCCATAAGATATTTATACACATTTGTAAGATCCCCTCTCAGCCTTCTCTTCTTCAGGCTAAACAAGCTTGGCTCCCTCAGCCTTTCCTCGTAGGAGAGATGCTCCAGTCCCCTCATCATCCTCGTAGCCCTCCGCTGGACTCTCTCCAGTAGTTCTTCATCTTTCTTGAACTGGGGAGCCCAGAACTGGACACAGTACTCGAGATGGGGCCTCACTAGGGCAGAGTGGAGGGGGAGGACAACCTCCCTCGACGTGCTGGCCACACTCCTCCTAATGCATCCCAGGATCCCATTGGCCTTCTTGGCAACAAGGGCATACTGCTTGCTCATGGTCAACTTGTCGTCCACCAGCAGTCCCAAGTGCCTCTCTGCAGAGCTGCTCTCCAGCAGGTCAGCCCAAGCCTGTACTGGTGCATAACGGTGATGAGACAAGATGGTGAGACAATGTATTTGGTTTGTGTGATAAGGTTTTGTCAGCAGGGGGCTACAGGAATGGCTTCTGTGAGAAGCTGCATGAAGCTTCCCCTGTGTCCAGTAGAGCCAATGTCAGCCGGCTCCACCACGGCCCTGCCACTGGCCAAGGCCAAGCCGATTAGTGGCAGTGATAGTGTGTTTAAAATAGGCAAAAAAAGAAAGCCAGCAATTTCAGCAGGAGAGAGGAGTGAGAATATGTGAGAGAAACAACTCTGCAGAAACCAAGGCTAGTGAAGGAGAGGGAAGAGGAGGTGCTCCCACTGCTGGAGAAGAGATTCCCCTGCAGCCCATGGAGAAGACCATGGTGAGGGAGGCTGTCCCCTGCAGCACATGGAGGCCCATGGTAGAGCAGGTGGATGCCCGAAGGAGGCTGTGACCCTGTGGGAAGCCCATACTATGAACAGCCTCCTGGCAGGACCTGTGGCCCTGTGGAGAGAGCAGCCCACACTGGAGCAGGTTTGGTGACAGGACTTGTGACCCCATGAGGGACCAAAAGCTGGGGCAGTTTGTTCATGAAGGACTGTCTCCTGTGGGAGGGACACCTCGCCGGAGCAGGGGCAGAGTGTGAGGAGTCCTCCTGCTGAGGAGGGAGGAGCGGGAGAGGCAATGTGTGATGAACAGACCACAAACCCCTTTCCCCATCTCCCTGCGCCATGCGGGGGGAGAAGGTAGGGAAAATTGGGAGTGGAGCTGAGCCCAGGAAGAAGGGACAGATGAGGGGAAGGTGTTTTAAGATTCAGTTTTATTTTCCATTGTCCTACTCTGATTTGATTGATGATAAATTACACTAGTTTCCCCAAGTTCAGTCTGCTTTGCCTGTGATGGTAATTGGCAAGTGATCTCTCCCTGTCCTTATCTCAACCCATGAGCCTTTCATCATACTTTCTCTCCCCTGTGCAGCTGGGGAGGGGGAGTGATAGAGCAGTTTTGGTGGGCACCTGATGTCCAGCACTACAGGCAACATTCAGATTTCATTCTAGGAATCAAAAGGTACTTCTGAAGCCAGTGGGCTGAAAAGAGCTCCACATTTTACCTTCTTCTCTCCTGCTCATTAATTGTCTTAAACTCTAGTCAGTGAGATCAATGTCAACAACGAAGGATGCAAGTAGGTAGCTGTCTGACACAAAACAGTGTAGAGGTTCACAAAGTTGTGATGAAGTCACATTCTACACAGTGTTTTTGCTAGAAAAGCTCATCTAGACTTACAGCAAGGGCTAATGGAATAGGCACCTTTTAGTGGGTATTGCAGAGTGTGGGCAGCCTGGACACAACACTGCCATACAGACAGCTTGCAGCTGTGGTGCAGATGGGATCTGGTTTTGGGATAGCCCTGAGTCTTTAAAACCTGTTGATGATTTTGTGGTTCAAAGTCATTGGAACTTCTGAGTTCAGAAAAATGAAGGTTTCATCCTTTCATCCCAGGGTTTGAACCTTTCCACTTGCATGCTGAGTATTTTTTGCTTGAAAGTTCAGTCACCACTTCCATTGGAAATTGTCCAGTGCTGGGGAATAAATCCCCACCTGTAGCCCTCGGTAACTACCTTCCTGTCAGAGAAGCGGTTTTTGAATCCTGTCTCAACACTTAGCATCCACCTTTAGGCTTAAGATTTCTAACCTTCTTCAGGGAGTCATAAGGCTAAAAAACTCAGAAACAAAACTGAGAAGTGGCATCCCACCTTCGATAAATGAGGGCTTCTCTGGATATCTCACAAATTACCAAGGCCAATGGTAAGTTGATGAGGTGATGTTAACTTATATAGCTGAGAACATTGCCTACTGCAAACATTTCTTCGTAGTAACACAAGTGCATGTAGTACACAAGTTCATTGGTGTATAATATATTCATATGGGTGTATCTTAGCCAATATAGCAGTTTGTAACATGATTATGAAAAGCGGTCCTTGTACGGAACTATAGAGCTATGTAAGTCAGGTATTCTATTTTATGGTTCTGTACAATTATTTCCACTAAACAAATGTTCATTCGGGTGTTAGAGATATTTTAGAGATATGAGTCTACGCTTTACAGTTAATTTATCAATTTGTTTCTGTGTTAGATCAAGCTAAACTTGTATTCTCTATAGTCATGAGTCAGTTTTCTAGAAACTTTCACAGCAGTTCACACGTTACAACAGCTGTCACATGTTTAGGGCCTTGCATCTGTAGCTGCTAATAAAATTATTAGCTCCACTGGCTGAGATTTTTGAGTGCGGGGTGGAAAAGGGGAAGGTTAGATAATAAAAATAAAAACAAGCAAACAAACAAACATGAAAAGAAGCCAGTTTCCTACTTTTTTTTTTTTTAACTAGCAATGATAAAAAGAATGGGAGAACATGAACATCATCTCTGTAATTTTGTCCACATTTCAGTATTATGAAGACTTTCTCAAAACCAGAGGAAGTCAGAAAAATTATTCAGTAAGTTATGAGCTGAAATATTTTCTAGTTACTCTGCAACTACTGTCAACGGAATGCTATTTATAAAATTGCAAGAGAAGATTCTAGCCATGTATTCCATATATTCATAGAATCATAGAATGGTTTGGATTGGAAGGCACCTTATAAATCATCTAGTTCCAATCCCCCTGCCATGGGCAGCGACACCTTCCAGTAGACCAAGTTGCTCAAAGCCCCTGCCAAGAGCAGGAAGGAGAATTGGGGGTGCACAGTCACTTCTTGCAGCAGGAGGTCACCGGGAATTTTCACAGAAGTACTGGTTTCCATGATATTTCTAGATGGCTTGGGAAAAGGGGTAAGCAATGACCAATGTCTGCAGCTCATATGAAATTGCAGCTTTTATGAAAGAACAAAGGCAAAATATAGAGAGCTGCAGAAAGTATTTACATCATTGAGTGACAGAGAGATAACATGGGTGGTGAATTTCATAGTAGGTAAATGCAAACTGCTTTACAGAAGAAAAAATAAATGGGCTATAAGCTGACCATTGTCACTCAAGAGTGAGATCTTTGGGTTGTGACAGACATGGCCATGAAATTGTTACCTCGGTGCTTAGCATCTGTCGAAAAAGAAACCGTGAGTCCAGTGTTAGTGATTATTAGAAAAGGGTTTGAGAACAAAAGAGAAAACAATTGTGTTATTATATAAACCCAATGTTCACCCTCATACAGAAGCCTTTGGACAGCTCTCTTTCAAGCAGGGAATGATAAAACCTGAAGAGATTTGCAGAGCAGCAGCAAGGATGAATAAAGGCTGCTTTTGTAAGAGTAATGACTGAGCAGGCTATGTCGGGGGAACAGCCACAAGGAGAGGTGAGTAGGAGCCACGGGCCACAGAACAGGACCAGTGTTCTCTCCAACAAAGTGCAGTCCCAGAAGACTTAAGTAGGTTTGGTGACAGCAGCCAGGGTCAGCCACAGCCCAATGATCATCAGGCAAGCCTGCAATGATCAGGCAAGTCTGAGGTCAAGCCAGGAAATGAAGCCAGCAAGGCAAAGTCAAGACCAGCACAGTGCATGTCTGGACACAGACACCTCTACTATGTAGCAAATGCCAGTCCCAAAGGCAAGGGGCTGAGCTTGTGTTCAGCTTCTTAGTGAAGGCAGGAGGCTCTAATGACTCTTCTCATTGCTCTTGCTCCCCTTGGTCTTTCCGCAGCAGCCTGATCCCGAGTTATAGCTGTGCCATGTTGAAGTTGGCCAACTGTGCAGGCAGGCAGAGCCTGTGGAGAGATAAAGGATGTTGCAGGGCCTGTTGGTGCATGCAGGATCCAGAGAGCCAGAGATTTCTTCTTCATCCTGAAGAACATGGGATAAGATAGAGAGGTACACAATTCTGATGGTATGGAGAGAAAAGATACATAGTTTACAGTCTCCCCCACGAAACAATACCATGGCCAGCCAGGTTCAGAAGAAACAAAATGAGGTGGTTCTTCATGCAGCAGGTAACAGACCTGCTGATTCCTTTTCAAGCGCATTCTGGATGCAGTTAGTTTACAGGGGTTTAAAAGGCAACTGCATAAGCATTTCAGGGAGAAATCTTTTATAAGTCAGTAGAGAGATGAATCACTATGGCCTTAGGAAGTCCTCTGGGAGAGCAGAGAGGGGGAAATACAGTATATACTTTTTCTATTCCCATTAATTTTTGGATAACATTTGTCAATTCTTTTTAGGAGATAACATAAACACTGTCCCTCTTCACCACATATTATGCAGCAGTGTTTCCTGCGATTGATAAAGTCGGAGGAGCCAGCACACGCAGAACATAGAAGCTGAGCGTCACCCTGGGGAAATCACCTTCCTGGCAATGATGTCCCACTTGCCAAGAAAGCTATAGAGAAAAATGCCAGCTCGGTGAACCTTTGGCCTCAATCTCTGTGGCTATTCTTATGTTCCTCTCTTCTCAGCTGAGTCATTTGATCTATTTTAGATATGCTGTTTAGGATGAGACAAATTCCTTTCTCCTTTACTAGAGAAGGCACTTAGAGTGAGTAGCTTAGATGTACTTGCCTACTTTTAATCAAATAAACATGTGTTTGGTCAAATGTCCTTTTCAAAATGGATCATGATCTCCAGAAATGGCTCTAAGAAACACCTGTCACTAGTTCATATCCTCCACAAACACTCCTGCCCTTTCCCCTCTTCGTCACAACAAAATATGTTCAAATTATGTTGCGAAGCATATCTTCATTGATGTCCTACTCTACTGCCAATCAAAGGGCTAGATTGATTGTAATCCAGTTCCAGTATCTATATATTTCTTAAATACTTGCGTACAATTTTATCCATCTTAACGAAAATATCATATACAGCCTGCTTCTCTGAGGCAGATATGAAGTACATCTTTACCCTAAACTAACTATCTAGTAGTGCCTGACTAATGGAATACTGAATCTGATTTACCTAATAAATGTATTCTTAAATTATTTGCTCTGAGATATTTTTTTCCCTAGGAATTATTGTTTTCATTCTGATTAAAGAATGTAATCATCTTGACACAAAACAACTGGAAATCGTCATACACCGTCAGTGATAGAGTGATGCAGATGATGTGAACTGGAATAATTAGCCCACGGAGACATGATGGCATGTGATAAGCTGGTAAATTCTGTTACATGACATCACTGGCCTGAGGTGAAGTAATGACAGACTATTACATTTCAGACCAACTGACTACTGATGATTTAGTGTCAAATTTCTGTTCTAAACAAGACACATGATGCATATAGTACATTGTAAAAGCTCAGCAGGAACATCACACACTCAGATATCACCAGTCTCAAAAGGCATGAACTATGACTTTCAATGCACAGAAAAGGGGAGTGAGGGACAATAACCTATATACTAAAGCATTTTTACATCATTAGCAAAAGCAAAAGCAATGTTCTATTTATATAAGCCTACAAAGAGCAAAAGAAATGGTGATCGTGTTAGATCTATCAGACTTGAACGGGATTCTGTCTGATCTGAGAGCTTTCTGCACAGAATTTCCTGTTGCTAAAGCAACAGCTAAGTTGTTAGCTGTAAAATGAATGGACAAAATAATCCTTAAACACTTTAAAATATTAGGTACATTTTTATCCTTACTGTATGCCATACACACAAATATATATTTGAGTATGCTTTGCCAAACCAACAGCAAATTCTCGTGCTATGAATATATTTGTAGGGTAATTGTGACTCTGAAATATGTCTTTGCAAAACATTTCTTCTTTATTTCAATTTGTAGAATTAGAAGTTATTATGAAACAACTGTGCTAACCAAAGATAATTTATATAGATGCAATCCTGAGGAATAATCAGGGATTGAGTAATCCTATTTGGTATCTTTAGAATGTTTTCTAATCTAGACAAAATATATATGTTTTATCCCCATATAACAGTTTCAGTTGAGATAACAGCTGTATTATGATAGATGTTGTGCATCCTGAGCAGGACATAGTTCCTTCTCAAAGACCGTGCAGTCCAACTAGACAAGACAGGTGAGATTTTTGAGGAATACTGGGAATGTCTGTCCAGTAAAGTAACTTATCAGTGACACAAACAGAAAAGAATACTGAGTTAGTGGATGCCACAAGTGTTTTTTCTCGACCCAAACGCTACAGATCCTTTCACAACCTGGAAGAACAGCTGTCACTGTGAAGAAAAACGGCATTCAAGGTGCTGGGAATCAGCTCACCTTGTGGATTCAAGTAGATTTCCATCCCTAAAGAAGGGCAGGGGCTAGACATGTACTTCTTGGAAAGGGAGTGTGGCAGCAAAGGGAACAATAACAAGTGGAAGAGAACAAGGTTGACCAACTAGAGGGAACAAAGTTCTCAGAAGGGTTGAAAATTACTGCATTCGATAGTCTAAAAAAGCACAGCTTTCTGCTGCTCTTTTTGGATTTGCTGCTTGGGTGGAATTGTCTTGATCTTCTGTTGGACTGCAAATAAAGTCTGAGAGATTTTGCACGACAGTGACGTTGGTACTCCCAATCCTAAATAGCAGGAAGTAAGAGCAATCTAATGCTAACTCTGCTGCCCTCATATGCTTCCCAGCATCCCATGTTTGGTCAGTGGAATTTATTTTCATTCTAACCTTTCATTTACAGCTAGTGAAGGCAGGAAAATTTTTGTCTTACTACTGAAAAGCTATTAGTGCTATGTAACAATCTGTTTTATGATTTCCAGTACTTTCAGATGACTACTTAATTATGTTGTTAAATACTTACAAATGACTACCATTAATAAGCCAATGTCAGTGCAGATACATACACAGCCAATTGTAATTTATAAATTGCATGATATTTATATATATATATGCCACATAAACTGTGTAAAATAAAATATATACAGATATGTAGAATACAATATATAATGAAACAAGCAGATAGAAGGTGATTTAAGCTAATTAAAAATTGCCCATGCTATGTCCCTTTTGGTTCCTAATGTATCCAGTTCTGTTAGAATCTGTTTCACCTCATAGGTCTGCTGAAGCAAATGAAAGAAAATTAGTTAGGATTATTTTATCCTTTTAAGTCTATATATGAGGGCTTTTTTCCCTTAAAAAAGTAGCTATCAGTGGAAATTAACTAGGACTCTTCCCAGCTTCTCCATGAATTGTTATCCATGCTGTCATGGTAAATCTCTATTATTTGCTGCTGTTGTTTAATTTACAAGACCATCAACATTAGCCTGCAACTGCATCCAGAATTTAAGTGAATGGCAAGAGGTATTCTATGTTTTTGAAACTATTGGGAAACGACCTATGCAGTCTTCAAACTATTTCAATTTTTTAACTTAAAGTTGAATCAATCAATTCATAACAGTGAGAGTTTCTCTCCATAGTCTGTAAAGACAGCTTAGACCGACTAATGTAGATGAATCCCTCCTTGCCTGCCTGTCTCCTTCAGGAGGGTGGGATACAGAAATGCTGCTTCCCAATATGTTATCACCAAAGAGAAGGACAGGAGGAAGCACTATGTGCAGAATGTGACAGGAGCAGGTTTTTCAATTCTGCTATATTTCCTGCTTCAACAATTCATAATGATGGTATCCGGCATGGTTTTATACCATTCTCTTAGACTGTAAGTCTAGTCTTTTTGGATGTTCATTTTCATTGATATTTTGGCAGCCTATGAAATATTTCTGTAGATACTTAGGCAGGAAAAGGTAATTTTAAAAGTCATTTATAACTCAACCTGAAAGAAAGAGGCAAAGAAAAGTATATCTTTACTCCGGCAGCTTTCTTTCTAAGGTCTTCTCTATACAATAGAGACAATGAGTGGCATTTCTGTGATACAGACGTATATGTCCTCATAAAATTCATACTTAAAATGCCCTTGAGACAGGAATTTGAGAACTGTTAGACAAACACGACAATTTATTTTGAATTATCACAAAGGTATTACCCTTGATTTTTCTAATTTGAAACATATTGTTCATAAAAAAAAGAAAACACACAACAAAAAAAACTAAAAAAACCCACCAAAATTCCCCCAGCAATGACAAAACACTCCTGGCTTGAGAACAAATGTGACACATATCGGCCTTAAAGGTAAATTGATAGTGCTGTTAATAAAAAATGTCTCTTTAGAAAGAAGGACGCAAACTACTTCAAGAATAAACATATGTTGGTATTCTATATAGCTAACACAGTTATTTACCGTAAACAGAATTTGTTTGGAGTCATAGTGATTTGTGGTACCCTGTCTCTATTAAAAGAATACAAATGATCATATTTAAAGTGAACATGCATTTAAGAAACTAAATCATTACTAACACTGTTATTTTAATAGAGCCGAGAGCCCCAAAGAAATGAAGATTGTACTGTATTAGGTACTGAGCAATATTTCAGGGAAAAGTCAGTAGCTGGAAGAGTTTCCAGCTGGAGCAGAAATCACAGACTCTTGAGCAGAAACGAACAGATATGACACGCAGCCAGAGTGTGGAAGAATCACAGGAATACAGACTGTATGAGCTGGGAAGGCACCTAAGGAGATCATCTAGTCCAATCCCCCGCTTCAAGCAGGGTCACTGACAGCGAGTTCTCCAAGACCATGTCCAGTCAGACTTTGATTATCTTCAAAGATATTCTCTACCTGCCTCTAGTGTTTGATCACCCTCACAGTAAAAAAGTTTTTCTTATATTCAGGTGGGCTTTCTTGCATTTTAACTTGTGCCTGAAGAACAGCCTACAGATCTGCCCTAGCAACTTCATTCCATTTTCTAACTTGGTGGAGGAAGGAAGTGGGATTTTGTTGGCAGGCAGTTCACTAAATGGAAACAAAAACATGAAAAGGGCGGTGGTAGAGACATGAACTTATGTTTAAAAGACCTATGAGGCTGAAGAAAACGGCAGTGAGAGAGATTGTCCTGTCTGACTTCAGTTAAAAGATGGCAGGTGGCTCCTATGCCTATAGGTCCTCAGATGGATCTCCTCCTCTTTTCTAGCCATTTCCCAGAGGAAAGAGGGAGATTGCAATGACCGTGAAAACCTTAGGAAAGACAGTGAGAAATCAGCTTTGCATAGTCCCTGTACTAGACAAGGGAGTGGATCTACATGGACTCTACTATTTCCTGGGAGGTCATTTACCTGTATTTTATGACGACTGGACTTGTGGACACGTACACAGAAATGGATATGCCTTCTTTGAGTTACAAGTGTACCTGCTTCAGCAGCTAAGAGCAAAGTCTGTAGTGGGATCTCCCACCTGATCATTTCTGTAGATATCTATCTATCATGGCCTTTATTTCCTTCTATCTATACTTAGAAAGAAAAAATGGCTCAGTTCTTACAGAATGCAAATGTCTCTGAGGAAAGTAAAGAAGATTAGGGAAAAAATTCTGAACATCAGAAAACTATTTTTTTACTGTGAGGGTGACCAAACACTGACACACATTACCCAGAGAGGTGGTGGACAATTCGTCCTTGGAGATATTCAAAACCCATCTGGACATGGTCCTGAGCAACCTTCTCTAGGTGGCCTTGCTTGAGCAGGAGAGGTGGACCAGATTACCTCCACAGGTTTCTTCCAACCTCAACCATCCTGTGATTTGAATTTTTTATGACAAAAGCTATATCTCTAGAGGACAATACCAAAGGTGTTCTCTTCACCCTCTTTCAGGGGTTCCTTATCTTACTTAGGAATGAATTTCAGGGAAGTCTGGAGTCAGTTGACACTTTCAGGAGAAAAGCCTTGATCCATGCCTTGAAAATTAACACTTTGCTGGAAGCCTACAGGCTTTGTTTTGCTGTCCCCAACAGTCCAAGGTTTTAATGGTACCATGTCCAAGGGGTGCACCAGGTCCTGTGCTGTGCCAGAGTCCCCAGAACTTATTTTTTCCCCTGGGTGGCAAACGTGTGCTGACTGAGAGGAGCTGATATATCTCTCAGATTTTTTTTTTCTCTGCACAGAGAATTGCACCTTCCCCTCTTTAGATATTGTTATTTTAACTCACATTTTTTACTGCTCAGTGCATTTACAGATCTGAGGGTTGCTTTGGAAAGTCAAGGCCCACACACCATACGTGAGCTGTGGCGGGGGAGGGAAGGAGGCAGTTAGTGATGTCTGCTGCTTTTAGGGACTGTGCAGTAAAGCATCTTTAATTTCAAGAACTCCAGTTCCTTGTCCCTGTACACCACTGAGTGGCTACAGTTACGGAGAAGTGCTCTGCAGAGGAGACACAATAAATAGAGTAGCAAGTCAGACCAGGTTCAGGTGAGTATTAGAAACAGTAGATTAGCATTTGAAAGTAGTAGAACATATTTAAACAGTTCTAGGACTGCAGAAGCCTGAAGAAACACTTTTGAGAAAAGAGTCGAATGGTCATAACCACACACTTCCAAAGACAAACAGCCTCTATTACAGTCGGTGGAAATTCTGCCATTCATTTGAACTGCCATCATCAAGCAGCAGAAGCTGAGGGTTTCCCCTGCCAGGGTGATCACCAGGCTGCACATCATCAGGCTGTAGAGTCCTGTGCACTTGAAGAAGAAACTGATGAAGTCTGAAAAATGACAGAACCTCTAAGATATATGCACTAGGAATTTAAGATGGACCCAGGTCTCCCCACTTTCTCAACGATTTCCAGTATGATAGAGGAACTGTTTAGATTGTTTCCCTGTAATTATTAGTAAACATTGTATTTGCTATGTATCTTATTAGAGGCACACCATAAACACCTCAGTGTAATTATGAGTGACTCATTCACGAATGCCTGCTTCATTGTTCTAAATGAAAACACACTCTTAGAGAGGCAATAAAATTAGCATCAGGATCTATTTAGAAACAAATTGAACAGTGCATGCTCATAGCAGTGGACACTGAAGACAGCTAGAGCATGCATGAATATGCAAGAACTGTTATATGCTGTTCTGTATATACTATTTATTGTTACAATTTTATTTGACGTAGGAAAAAGACTTATTGATTTGACTTGATTTGAACTTTTGAGGCTTGTCCTCAGCTGATTAAATTGCACAAATTCATAGACAGCAGAGAAGCTGTGTTGTTCAGTGCCAGATCAGGATCACAAACCTCAACTGTATTTCAGCTAAGTAGCACCACAAGAAACATAACATTAAGACACAATCACTATGTTTAGTCACAAAGTTTCTATCTATCACACAGACAAACTCCATTTCTCACAGCGAAACATTTGCTAGCCTTCTGTCTGACAAGAAAATTGCACTGTACCTTCAGAACAGGTTTCCTAAAGTGTGTCATATGAGTAATATCCAAACAGGCCATTAAAGGATAAAGACTCAAAAGCAGCATCAACACTAGCAAAATCAAATACATTTCTTCTGAGTATTCATTTCCCTTCACCCTACTTCTATCCCATCCTTTTAATGAATAAATACATTGCTAACCTATTAGCCAGCGAAAGAATCCATAATGAATTTAACCAAGATAATATTGCCCAAGATTTATGACTTTGCATATAGGAACCAATGTTTCATCTCTTATGGAACACAGACAGAGCTGTGTACGAAAAAGCCAATAGAGCTGCTAAGATAGACAGATGCAACTTCTGCTCTACCTATTTAGCACTCCATAGGGAGCCACTGTAGTGAATGGAGGATGGATTGTGCTAACTGTTGTACAGAGATGTGATACTGTAGTCTTTCCTAGCAGCAAATTCCTCCAGTCTAATGGATTCATGCCCCTACAGAGTTCATTGCTCTGGTTCTTTGTGTGTTAACCAGGAACGCAAGTCCACACTTCAAAGGCGGAAAGCTCCATCAGTTTCAACAGTCTCTATCAGCTGGAAGACATGGCTGAAAGGACAGCAGGAGAAAAAGCCATCTGAGGTAAAACTGTGTGGAAGCACAGAAAATATACTTATTTCATACAGACGAGTGTCTATACACAATATGGATACAGCTTCTGATTAATGGTCACCTAGCTTATGTGAGATGTTTTTTTCTTTCACAGAAAAACAATAACGACACTGGTATCATTAAGAGTTGTTTGTTGCTCAGTTCCTGAATCAACTGAATGATTTCATTCTTCTGACATATTATCTTGGGCTGCACTGGTCTGACCAAAACATAGGAACGGGACTTTTCTTGTAGAAAACTCGATCATGCCACCCGCTCTGCATTATACAAAAATACCTGTGTTAAGCCCATGGTTGACGCAAAACAATAACACTTGAATGTGTACAGGTCCCAAATTACAGCTGAGGAACTGTCAGCATGATATGCTGCTTTGGATCCTCTATGGTAAGCAATTCCACTACTCTCTAGTCATAGTTGACATATGTAACATGCTGCTGCTTACAATTTAAAATATTAACACTATTATAAGACATTTTTAATAAGTACTAGCAAAATAGAAACTTATTTGGAACATGCAATGAAGCTTCATGTTTTATATAAGCTCTACAGTATAATTTTCATCTCGCGTGACAATGATAATCTCAGACTTTATTATGCATGCTGAAGGTAATTTGAGTGTAGCTGATCTCCACTGAAAGAGTATCTCCTTTAAAAAAAAAGGATAGTTTAATCTCAGAAAGTTATTATTGATTTAATATGTTAAATACGTTTGTGTATCCTGGTGGATCTCATCTCATTTTCACAAACATTTTATAAGGTAGTGTGGTTTCTATGTTTTAATGCATTAGCTTGTCTCCCCCTGGAACGGAGAATTTGTTACAGACTACTGACCTGAAACTTAATTCACAGAAGGAATGAGACCATGCTGACTGAATGCTAGATGTCTTTAAGTATATGTTTTCACTCCTAGCTGCATCTTCATTTTCTGTCTTGGATTCTGAGAAAAAAAATTTACAATAATATTTCTTTCAAGTAACACGTCATTGGTACTTCTAAGGCATAATACCAATAGTGTAATGCAACCAGGTCATATTGATTTCTAAATGTCAGTACAATTAAGGCCCTAAGGCACATCTTCGCCTTTTCCACTGTTGACTACACAAAGAATTCCAGTTTTGATTTGACAAGTGCTAATCTTAGTTGACTAAAACCACAGACAAGTTCTCCTGAGAAACAGTAAGATTGCATTACTCAGTACATTACTCATAGGTTATATAGCATTCACTCACTACACTGAACCGTAGTTAAACATAACACTAATGTTTTAAGGGATTTAAATGATACTGGTTGGCAGTCATCTAACCTCATCAGCTGTGGCACAGCTGCTATACACCTTTATGACCTCTTGGAACTTTATATTTTTTAATATGTCTGTAGCTAGTGGATAGAAATGCAGCAATGTCATAATGCCATCTACAGGCTCTAAACAGTCCCAGTTTCTGTTGGTGACCCTGTCTTCCATTCTCCACCAAATAACTACAAGAAAGAGTCAGGAGATCAACAAACCACAACAAACTCTTACAACTGAGAGTCAAATCATAACTAATTCAAACAAAGCTCTACACTATGACTCTCCATAATGAGTTTTCTTGGCAGCTTTCTAGTAATCTCTTCCAGTAACAATGTGAAGATAGATTTTCATGTAGTATTTATCAGTTCAAGCCATGGCCTCAAGTTAAGAAATCAGATAGTTTAAAAACACAACTGAAGTGAGCAGTCCTGAATATTGCATTAAAGTTGCATTATGTTCAGTTCTAAAAATCAGTGGTAAGCTGTTTGTCTACAGTAATTGGTAGCCCTACAACATAGGAATGTCCAACCTTCCTTATCCCAGCAGCCAGTCATCAAATTTTCAAATGCCCAAGAGCCACAGGATAGACATTGCATATTCTGGAGACCTGAGGAAAGAAGGGAGCACAAACTGCAGCTCACAGAAGGCAACAACTGCTCCCAAGGGATTCCACTGCTCCACTGACCTGGAGGCTTTCAGTCTCAGCATACCCTACTAATTTGCTTCCCCAAAGCCAGAGATTTAGATTACCTAGAAGTTCCCACACCAGCTCATCTTCCCTGTTAGTCAGATGACACACTCTGACATATGACTTGAACTTCTGATGGTCCACCAGAGCTTAAGACTCACTTTTGCTATCCTGTCAGACTTTCCAGCAAGCACTGTTTTGAGCAATCACAAAACTTATTAAAGCTGATTGATGTGCTTCCCATTCTTCTGTCAGGTTAAATGGCAAGCAGGGAAAAAAAAAAAGTAAGTTCCTTTAAGAAAAAAATGGCTGAACAGCAGAAAACATAGCCCAAGGAGCTGGGTCATCTGGCATGGGCTAACCAAGAACATAAGGGGAAATTGTCTGTTCTTGCAAAGTTTTACTCTTCATGTTTCAAAGGCAAGATAGCGTCAGAAACAGAGAGTAAACTTCTGGCAATGCCTACATTTCAGCTACTTGTGTTTCCTTTCTTTGGGAATCTGTGAACAGCAAATCCGACAGCCTTCCTAAAGCGAAATACGACAGGAAAAACAAGAATAAAAAAGCAAACAAACACCTCATCCATATATTGAGTCTAACATACTTTTCACTCCCTTGCTTCTTCTCTTACAGGAACAGTAAAAAAAGTTATGCATTCTCCTGGCAAGCAGACATTCATCTAAATCTATGGGTTCCTCCCATTGGTTTCCATTCATCTGCCCCAAATGACCTCAATGTTCCTCAGAAAGGCCAAGAGTCATTAAAATTTCTCCCATGAGTGTTATGTTCAGGGCATGCGTACATGGGAGCTTTTGGAACATCAGAAAAGGCTTCCTTTCTAGGTAACCCCCAACACAGAGCGTGAAGTGCCTTTTTTATTATTTGTACAGAACTATCACACTGAAGAGAGATATACATACAAATAGTAATATGTTTAAGATAGCAGTCCAAGATTTGGATGAGTCATTAACACAATCAGAATTGTTGACTCTTCTAATCCTACAGACTGCAGGAAGAAAGAAGAGCCACATTCATATGAAAAGGAAGTGTTTCAAGGTCTTACAAGGCATAACATTTTTTTCGGTCATATTTTTAATGCTAGAGCTTTGTGTGCTGTTTGAATAAAAACACTTTTATTTAAAGTGTGTATTTTAAATGATTTTATACAAAACCAGAAATATCTCAGAAGAAAAGGCAGAGTAACAGCTTGACAACAGACTACACATCAGACTGATTTTTTACATACATTCTTACTACAGCCCTTCTCAGGCAGTGAAAAAATATATATTATCGGAAGATCTTGTACCTTGCATTTGTTGTATGCAGCGATTATTTTACTTGACTTTGATGTTTCACACAATTTTTGAAGCAAAGAATCTGCTATGACAACATGACATTTCCCATATGGCCCCTTAGCTGTATGAATGAGAAAACCTTGACTAACCCTAATTAGTACTGGCACTGTTGTTTGTAATCCTTGCACTGCTTTTTATACAACACTGTTTCAGTAATTTATTAGAGCTTATGAAAAGTTCTCTTGAGCACAGGACCAAGAGCTCCGGCACCATGCTGCTGGGGATATTTGACTTTAAATTGCTGGGGGCAGGTAGCAGCCAAGCTTCCACAGTTTGGCTAATCTTCCACCTTGTACCTAGGTGGAGGTTATGGCAGGTTATGGTCTGGGTGCAGACAGACAGGGGTTGCCTCCAGGAAACATATCTCAGCTCCACCTGCTTCCCTGTATGGAGTGAAGGAAGTCTTCAGGAAAGCTGGTTGGTCAACAGACGGAGGAATAAAGGCTTAAACGAATCAGTTCACATTTTGCCTCCAGTCATAGGAAGCTGCATTTCTCTTTTAGCTATAAAGTCATTGCCAGCAGCCAAAATGGAACCTAATCTCCTACAGATTAAAAGCAGTTAGTCCCAGATTTTTAAAAGGTTACCCCTCCCCGTGAATGTCTAAACATCTAATCTCTGCAGGTAATCTAGCATGTTAAACAACACATCCCGCATACTGGGTGGGAATCTGCTTTAGAGCTAGCCAGAGGAGAGTGCTCTTTGTCACCTCACGTGCCTTCTGATCCCGCAGATTCAGGGTCCAGCATAACTTCAGGAAGCAGACCCATGTTTTGGTTACTGGGAGAAACAATAGATCAGAGGGCTGAGCTGCCACCCAGAGGAACTTTGACAGGCTGGAGATATGGGCTGATAGGAACCTCAGGAAATTCAACAAGGGAAAGTCCTGTACCTGGGCAGCAACAGCCCCAGGCACCAGGACATGCTGCAGACAGGATACCATTTGCCTTCTTTGCAGCAATGGCACATTATTGTATCATGCTCCACTTGTCCACCACAACCGCCAGGTCTTTCCCTTTCCAGCCAGCTGCCCCCAGCCTGTCCTGGTGCCTGGTGTTGTTCCTCCCCAGGGGTAGGACTTAGCACTTCACTGTATTGAACTTCATGCAGTTCCTGCTGCCCCATTTATCCAGCTTCTTGAGGTCCCTTTGAACAGCAGCACTCCCATCTGGTGTATTAGTCAGACACATTCCCTTCTTCTGATAATGCACTTTTTCCATTTTTACTTTTCAACTTTTTCTGTTTTTATTAAAAAAAAACAAAACAAAAAAACAACAGTCTTTCCTCCTTTAAGGGTTTACAATTCAAGCTGCAACTTCCATATTCTGGCATACACTTTCTTCTTTTTCTTTTTTTTCTTAACCTGGGGATAAGACATGCATTGGTTCCAAAGATGTTAAGGTTTGAAATTGTCAGAGATTCTGGATAAGTACTGAGTAACTAAGCCTATTATTGCACATGTTGGGCTGAAGCCAAGTTCTTTATCATTAAAATTCAGAACTGCTGCAGTAATACAGAAACAAACCCACAAAATACATGGAGGAAAAAGATTCAAGGAGAACAGCAACAGAAACAGCTCTTGCTGGGATTTTTTTCACTCTCTTTTTCTTATTTTTCAAATTTAACTTTAAAAACAACAAGTGAGTGAATTGTTAAAAGAAAAAGAAGCCAACTTTGAACAATACAGGCAAAAAATTTAGGCAAAAGCATTTCTTGACACAATTGGCTACTGCTAGCTACTCAATTTTCAATCCTTTTTTCCTCTTATCCACTGTTTGACTACTTGTTCACACATATCTCCTCATCTGAACATAGCTTTCTTCAGCTTCTTTTAGATCGTATATTACCTTTAGAAACACTCTGTTAGCAAGTTGAGAAATATATTTTCCTTGATCTAAAAAGAATTCAGGTAGAGCAAGGTCAGTGTTATAAATGTGTTCTTTCTTTCCCTGAATGTAAAGTCTGTGCAGCGAGGAACTCTCTTTTCACTCCATATTTGTTCTCAAGCAGATACAATAGATCCGGAACACAACATTCACTTCCAATCAGTGATACAATATTTTTATTAGAACAGTAGATTTGTAACATTCCTTGTGAACATTGCTTTTTCTGTCAATCAGTGATTTGGTCATGTGTTCCTATTCTTCTATAGATTCTTGCTGTTTGCCTGTGTACAAGAAAATGTGCTTCTCTGTTTGGATGCATCACAGTCACAGCAACTGCAGATAGATTTAAGGGGACTTTTGGTAACCACCTAGCTCTGACAGAGAAAGTTTAGTACAAGTTAATATCTCTGATCAAAGCTGATAAACATCCTTTGGTTGAGTACTCCTTATTCACTAAGGGTAATTCAACAAGGTATCTATGCTACTATAATCCTTACAGGCATTTCAAGAGATCTCTATGATGCTTCTGGATGTGCCATTTTTTTGACCAATTTGAGTCACTAGAAATCAATTAGTCCCCTCTAATTATTTTTCTCTGAGATTGAAGAGGTCCTCCTCCGGAGCCTTTTTCAAAGGATTATTTGACACTTCTATCTTCCCTTCCTTTTAAAAGTTGTCTTTCATTTGGGATCAGCTAAGAAACTCTCCCAGTTTTTTCATGTGTATATGCTACTTAGGCAGAGTAATTGAGAGCTTTTCAGATCTGAAACTCATCCTTCAGCCAAATTGAACTTATATGGTAAAGGCTTGAAGTTGTAGTCATGTCCTCTAGCTTTAAAAAGGTAGTCTCCTTCAGGCAGTAATTCTTGGTCTTCTGCCATTTTTTATGTTCATAAAAAAGGTCTTAATAGCATAGAGCATCTGTGTGTCATTTAAAGGAGATAGAAGCCAACATTTTTGCAATTGGAATTATGTCCTTCTGAACAAGTGGTCATTGTGGTATCCCATTCTTCCACCATTTTTGCTATTACAGCTTGCGCTAACAATTTAAGGCATGGTCCCATCCCACTATAAGCAGAGTTTGACATCTATTGGCTTATATGGGGAAATAAATGAATCAGAAATTAAACACTATTTTATTCTGGAAACGGACAGAATTGTGCAGATTGACATTCTTAAAAGCCATGGACTGCACAGCTTGGGTTTAGGTCGCTTACATATGTTGTATTCTGGTAACATTATGTGCTGCTATTTGTCTTCCCTCAAGTTTCCAACATACTTTTGTTTTATTCAGAGCTATGCTTCCATCTTGCTATTTATACTTCCCACTTTCATGTAGAAACTTGCATGATCAACCCCTAACTTATCTTCCAACCCTGTTTCTATATGGAACTCCACTTGTTCCATTTATTCAGCATATCCTTCTATTATTACAGTTATTATCTTTCCCATTTGTTCCTTAGGAATGTAGAATTTTTGTGAGTTTATCTGCAGTGGATGTGTCCTAGAAAACTATACTTTATTCTACAGATCGTGATTTTCCTCCACTTTAAAAGTTCAGTCTTGACCTTGACTTACCAGCAGCTTGGTCCTCTTTTGGTAAAGTCAGAGAGGTAGTGGACTGAAAAAGATTGTTGGAAACTGGATGCTCAGTCGCTCTTCCAGCATATGAATTAGAACACATCACAAATAGGATAAAAGTAAAAAGAGAAAAAAATAAAAGAAGATCTAATGTACATATGGTGAGTGCCTTTTCACCAGATATTACTCCTACGAAGAGTTTACCTGAGCTCAGGAAAAGTCCAGACAAATTCACGAAATATTAACCTGTTGAAGTTTACTATATGCACAGAAAACCTGTCCAGCTCAGAAAGCCTCTGAGTTACAAATGTCTGGGGCTAGTATCGTATATATACTGCTGGTGATAATGTAATAGGAAGTAAACCTTTTTAGAAGCAGTTGGAGAACTTCTTTGGAAACAGAGAGATGGCTTTATTTGCTGCTCTTAACCTAAGGGACAAATATAAAATCATATCACACTCCGCATTTTACAAGTAACTCCTGAAGTGGGGAAGCAAGGAATGTCACCTTCATAGATCTACAAGAACAGGCGAAAGGAACAAAAGTCTCTGTTTAATTACAGGTGTGTGAGCAGGAGAAAGGTACTCAGATTCATGTACTCAATGGTGACTCTTATCATTAGTGGAGATCTTTTTCCAGCAGTACACAGAGTGAAGGTATTCTCTGGTCTTCTCTTCTTCTTTACTCATGATTTTTCAATTCCTTTGCACATTGGCACAGATTACCTGTCTGTGGGTTAGTGGCTATAACACCGTACTGCAGCAGAAAAGGTAAAAAGGCTATTAAGATTTATATGAATGTCAGATACATGAAGTCATTCATTCTGTCTCAGGACAGACCTCACCTATATCTCATTCAAGACACCATTGCCCTCCAGGATGGTCCAGAGAAGAATAGCAAGTCTGACCACAGCGCTACAGAACATGACCTGAGTACAGCATGAAAGAACCGTATTTCTTCAGTGTAGGGAAGAAATCACTACCTTCAAAATACGTAAAAAGCTGGCATAAAGAGGAACAAAATCTTTTCTCTATAATCACCAGAGACAGGACATGAAAAAGTGAATTTATATTGCTATGAAGTACTTTTTGGTTAGGCAGTAAGAAAACCCTTATAAGTCTAAGGGCAGTTAAACACGCATCAATTACTTAGGAAGGACGAGGAAGCTCCACCACTGAGACTTTTAAGACAAATATATCAGAAATAACATAGATACACTGGATCCAATCTGCAATGGAGTAGTGTGAATGACTTCTTCAGGTCTCTTCTAGACATTTTTCTTTTTATTATTCTATTATATGCTGAAGATTTTGAGGCATCCAGCTACAATAATAGGAATTTTATGAGTAAAATAGGTAAGTGGAGACCGCTTTTGAGAATTTCACAACCATCTCACAACTGTATCACAATCATTGTACTAAAAGAAAAACTTACTGGAAAATTAAAATTCTAATTTACCAAGTGGTTTGAATGAACATCAAGACATTGGACTAATCATAGACTGTCCACATTTTGGATGCTTGAAAAATGATAAATTACTGTCTCTTTTATGTTGAATTTCACAGCTATGTCATCTGTAGGTTTAGAAGCAAAGTTTGGGTGAGATAATACTGACTTTTCTTTTGTATGCTGCCCCCACTTTGTACTTGAACTAAGACTTCATGATACCAATATTTCAACCCAGATAATTGCAGCTCAGTTCTTTATCAAATTATACTAATGTATAATAATCAATAATAATAATAATCAATTAGTTTGCTTTTCCTGTTGGAGCACACTCAGGCAGAAAATATTACCAGACCTAAAAATGGCTTTCATGGTCCAGTTCTATTATTCCTTCTACTTTACTTTTTGCATTACTAAAATAAGTTCCTTAGTTACTGCATAATCTTTGTACAGTATCTTTGGTGATAAAATTACTGTACAGTTTGTACTTTACAGGAGATATGTCTAGGCTTGAAACTCAGTGCTTCCAGAAAGCAATAGAAGACCCACCTCCTGTATTGATTTTTCACTGGACACAGAAATTGAAAATTTTAACTGTGACTAGAAAACACTTTTTTTCTTTCTGTGGGTCCCTTCACTGAAAATGTTCTTCCCACAGCTATAACTATGTAAAATACAAATTAACATTTAAAACAGAGAATAGCTTACTTAGGAATAATGCCATTAAAACTGAAATATACATGTGCCTGTGTTTTTTTCTAGGAAAATTCTAATGCTTCTGACTTTAACTTACGCGAGACTGGAGCTTTATTGATTCACAGAGCAAATAACTATGAATAAAAACCTGAAACTATTATTACTGTTCCAGGTAGCACCAATTTCTTCAGAAATTTTTTTTAAAAAATATATTTTGCATGTACCTGAATGATTTATATCTCTTCATATGTTCTGTGTATTTAAGAAACAAAGAGAGACAGAGAACAAAGTGGGGATCTTAATTTTACTTGCATTAAACATGCTGAACACATGCAAGCAGTAGAAAATTAAGACTAAAATTCAGGCATAAGAACCAAAATCTACATTATCTTACATATCTTGTTCATTTCTTGAGCTAAATCACTTGTCCTTTACATACTGGGAAAACTTCTTTGGCAGCTATTAAACTTGTCTTTCAATAGCATTCATCTTACTTTAAGAAGAGTGATCCCACATCAGTACTGTCAACAATACAGTACGGAAGAGGAAGTAAAATTTTTTCAGTATGAGAGACAAAGAAAACATCTTTGAAGCCTAAATGTCTCAGTGAATGTTATATATAAAAAGTTCTTTAACAATAGGAAGGAGTGAAGACATGGGAGTGATATTCAAGCATACCATGCCTTGTCAGCCTCCACCAAGTGTCACACGGTCAATGCAAGAATATGTGCTGGGAGCTGATTGTTCTTCAACAGACTTAGCAGTTACCTCATTTTACTCTTTGAAATATTTACATTTTGTGTGTAAAGGGTCTTTCCTTCACTGGAATATCTTGGGATATTTTATTGTGTCTAAGCACAATTATGGAGGCTGAGTTTAGCTGATTGACATTAATGATGACTGGCCAGATTGCCTTGCTCTGTGCCCTCCATTACTTGTGATCAGCTTGTTGGCTGAATGTGATTAGGGTTTATTTCATGTCTAGCTGTCATGATGCCAAAACCAGTTGTATTCAGTCAGAGGTACCTGAGCACACACCATCTGCAGTCAGCTCTCTCAAATGACTTAGAGCTGACTTGGTTGTTACAGCGGATATATTCATGGGCTTTTAAAATCACTCCACTCTAACTCTGTGCAAACCAACAGCAAAGCCATTGACATAAAGCCCTTATCACAAAAATCCACAGTGGCCATTTATTCCTCCTAGGCATACCTGCTGCAGTAGAGATTTTCAGTTCTTCATCATTCTGAAGGCAGTCAATCACTTAAATTTTCTTGGCTTTATCTTCCTGAAGTATGCCCTTGGCTCAGGAGGCAGAAGCACGAGGTGAGTCATGTGTCCTCATGCTTCATCTGTCGAGTGGTGACACGCTGCCTGGTCTTGTTCCACACCGCCTTATGGTGATGGGTCTGCACCATCATTCAGAGGCAGACACAGGCTCACATTTCCACTTCAAGCTGATAACAAGGTGTGTTCATAATTAGCATGGCAATAAGCTTGGTGTTCTGTTAAGTCTAGTATAATAGTTTCCTTTCTTCTCGGAGTGTAAGCAGGTTGGGCATATATTTGTCAACCAAATACCGAGAGGGGTCAGCTTTAGGTCTATATACCTGTGTCTGATTATACTTATTTGAGAACACTACAGCCCCTCAGGTAATCACAGCAAGGTGTTTAGCTCTCCTTTCCTGTGTGCAATACAGTATTGTCTGTAGTTTTATACTCCAAAGAAAGTGAAAGGAGTAAAAATATAACAGTTATTTGTTTTAATATAAGAGGAACTGAAACCCGGGAGTGATTTCCCATCTCTAACTGCATTACTATAGATCTTGTTTGGCTGCCTCTCATTTCAAGTGCAGTACGCCAAAAGGATTCTGGGTTTATATTGATAGTTGTTGTCATAATCAGCCTCTGTAATGGAATTAAGTGGGACCACATCTTGCTCGGACTTGTAGATAGAGAAAATATAAAGACAAAAACCAATCAAACAAAATCACAGTCAAAGGATCTTAGAGGAGTTTTGTTTGGTTTGAGCCCTTTTAGGGAGGAGAGGGAGGGAGAGAGGGAAGGGAGCAAAGGCAGAAATGACATTATGGCAAAAGCTCATTGCTGGGGATGGGTTTAGATGATATTACCTAGTATAACTGTTTATGATTGCAATCTCAAGAGAGTGAGACTGTATTATAAAATGTTAACTGAAACTGCAGTATAATTTACATGGCTGGATCATTCAGCAACACAACAGAAATAAGGTTAAACAGCCAGTCTCATGAAAATGTGCACTGTAAGTCTTACACAGCTGTCTGAATCTTTCTCCACTGTAAGTAATAGAGGATTTGCAATCATGTGAAAGCCATGTGCATTTCAAGCCAAGTACCCTGCCGTTGATAGTCGGCGTTTTTGAACATTTAGAGCGTGATCACTAAGAATATTCTTAATATGAACCTCAAAGCAAACTAAAGATTAATTGAGTGGGATTGTCCTCTTATTTTTCATAATTAGCAATGGTGGAATTGTTAGGCTGTGTCTGATCAAGGTGTTCCATCACATCTCCTGTTATTTCTTTATGTAAAAAAAGAGATGAAACACAAATATTACCTTTAAAGGTACACAAAGATTTTTTTTTACAATTCATATAAAATTCATTTCCATTAAAATCATTAATAGTCTGACAGGTCCCATGATGATTGTCTGCCCTCTTTTTCTTTTGTTCTTTAGGTTACCTAGCTATAAATTGCTTTGCATCTTAAAAGCACCTTTCGAGCATTTATACCTTAAAGCACACTGAACTTCAATGACAATGACTAATGTGGGTAAGTTTTTGTTAAAAAAAGTGATATTCTTTTTATCACGGGAATTTACCTCTCCTTCTGTTTTCCTTTCTTTCTTTATAAAGCACCAGGTACTATAAGCTTCAATAATGTATTTTATTAAAAAGGAATTCAAGAGAGAATGAACTTTGGATATGACTTTTGCTTACAGTAAGGACTGGCTGACTGAAATTAAAGCAGCAGTTTATCGACATGGAGGATAGCAGATACTTATAATTATTTTTTTTCTGTACAAGTAAATTAGCCATAGAAAGTGTTTGTGTTTTTTTCCTTTCCCTTACCATAAATCTAGTAAAGTATTCCACCTTTTCTTGCCAGAATAAGTCATAATTTAAAGAAAGAAAGCGGTTGATGTAAGGGATTTACTCATCTGAACCCTGTGAAAATAACCCATAACTTCCTTCGAAGCTTGAAGGAACAATAATGCACAGTGGATGCCTTCTTCCATTTCCAGCCTTGGCAAATATTAAACGCAAGGATAGCATACCTGTGTGCGAATGCATGTGTACGAAGACCTGCATGTTCTTGTGTGCTGATATAGCCCTCCATATTTTATAAAGCTGGCAAAAAGAAGTGTCATAGTTCTGCAAATACTTCAGCAAAAGCCGTATTTGTAAGGCTTGCTTTGACTCATGCCTTTGCCCCACATACAGACGGCTAGCAGTCGAGCAAAGGATAAACATAAAGAACACTCTTTTCCAGGTGTTACGTTTGTATGCTTAAATATATTAGAATGATCCTGTTCTTTTAATTCCCTTTTTTTCCTAGCAGTTACCTAGCTACTCTGAAAGAGAAGAGACAGCAATGTCATTCAGAGCAAATGAGAGAATGAAAAAACAACTGCAGAAACAGTAAAAAAATAGCTATTGTAAAAATCAGTAGTGGTCATAGAAAAAAAACAGTGTTCCAGTAGTAATATATGAAAGAAGATATTTGGGGGAAATTATCTTTTTTCCCACTCAGCCAGCAAGCAATAATTTTGTGCCTTAGTCTTCGTGCTCTGTCTGGATGCAGGCACACAACAACCAATTTTGCAATAATTTCTGAATGTGTGATACCTTAGTCACTGATTTCTAAACCTGCTCATTAATTTTAATGATACTGTCTTCCCTTCTAAAGCATTTTGACATGTGCAGTAGAAAAAGCACCATATAAGAGTTAGGTATAGTCTTCTTTTATTAAAGGCCATAATTTCTCTTTGAAAACTCATTGGCATGAATGAAACTAATGAATGAAGTCTGGCACTTCAGCTGCAAGATAGTTGAAATGGAGTGAATATTTTTATCCAATATTTGAGGGTTTTGCATTTCAGATATATATTTATTTAATGCTAATGAACTAGGCATATTTTTCATTATAATGGAGAATTTCAAGAGACATCTAAAAATTTCTAAAATACAATAATTATGCACAGTTTGTTTAAACTTCATACTGCATGGTTTAATTCGCAGCACTGGCATCACATAGCAGTGCATGATACGAGTTCTTGGATCTGGATAATCTAGCCTTAGGAAGTCAGAAAACTCAGGAAAAAAGTTTAAAATTTTTCTTTACATAAGCTGTATTTTGTGCCAGTTGTAAAATCCACCCCTGAAAGTATTCTCCTCTTTACAGGAGGCATAAAGAAGACAATGTCCCAATTCTTCTGTTCCCCTGGATCCTTGGGTCATGACATTTCTATTTCACTACTACCTTTATTAAAGCCTCTTCAGCTTGTCTCCTGCAGTGTTGTTAGCAGACCGTGACATTGTTATAAGGAATATAAACCCCTAGGTTTCCATGCAGTTCGTTCCTCAGGTGAGCAACCTTGCTCTTTATGTTTCAGCTGTGTTTGTGTAAGTCACTGTCTTGTTGCCAACCTTGGGTTTTGGTTGGGCTTTAAAGGCACAGAGGGGAAATACACACCAGGCTAAGGCCGCAGCTGAGGAACAGGTGCAAAAGGAACAGGGATATCTATTGAGGCACGAAGGAAGAGGCTGTGCTGAAAAACACATTCTTCTTACCAGGTATTCTGACCAAAACAAATAAGTTCTTCCTATTGTGTATCTCAGACAGCAGCTGCTGTGAAGTTGATGCTCCAGCTATAGGAACTCATTGGAAGAAACAGGAAGCAGGCTGAGAAGTTATACTGACATGACCCAGGAGCTATGACCAAGTCAATACACAGAAAGTGAGACTACTGAGACAAATCTGGAATGAGGGGAATATCCTCACTGTACTACTCTTGCTCTTGATGATGAATCTCCTCATCAAAAAGTTGAGAAGTATGTCAACACATATCCCTTTCTCCTCCATTTTTCCCACCTTTCCATTAAGCATTTCTAAGATGGCCTGCTCCCCTCCAAGGTGATCCCTCTCTGAAAGAACATTGAAGAAATCTTGACTAGTTTTTTGGGATCAACTTTGGCATCATCAGTTAGAAGTTAGCACAACTCAGCCAGTTTTACAGTCAGAAGGTGCTAAAAAATGGATAAAATGAAAGAACTGGCAGCTTGCATGAAGATCTTCAGAAAATAAATCAGTCCCGTCTATTCACTGTGAGCAGTTAAACCCATTTCACTAGAGTGAGAAAGATGAGTGATTTTATGGTGGGAAAAGAAAAAATAATGTTGCATAGACACTTTGCTTCTACCTCCCTTTATTAAGAAACTGATTTTACTGCTCTGCAGAACAGTTTGCTAGCACCATATTCAACTACAGCTCTCCAAGCATCCCAAAACCACACTACATTCAAATCCTGTCTGGTCTCTGTTCCCACATTTCAGGTTAGAGCTTTAGTCTCAATCACTGCAAGAGCAAATTGAAGGCACCCAGCTGAAGCCTCTTTGAAGGGGACGTGTCCCTGCTGCAAACATACATACCACAGAGCATTGCGCATGGCTGAAGCTGTCATGCCCCTGAGCCAACCATGTGCTTTCCTGACAGCCATCAGGGCAGGGCCATCAGCAAATATGGGTTTGAACTCAGCCTCTCTAAAATGATAGTGCAGACACAGCAGTCCAACAGGCAGATGTGAGGAGAACCCCTTCGCAAATTTTCTACCCAGGAAGTCACCTACAAAACTGGGGCTGCTAGGCTAGTCCTGAGCTGCACTTCTTTCAGAGACAGATGCTAAGACAAAGCTAGTTAGGCACAAAATTATTCAACTGTTTTCAAGCTTTTTATACCTTGTCCCTAGAAGTGTTCAAGGCTGAACTGGATGGGGTTTGAGCAATCTGGTCTACCAGAAGGTGTCCCTGCCCATGGCAGGGTGGTTGGAACTATAAGGTCCCTTCCTACACAAGCCATTCTATGATTCTATGATTCTAAGCTTCTTTATTAAACAGCAGGCTGTAAAGAGACCAAAGCAGAGCTAAGAACTTCACCACAAATGTTTTTTATTTTGGGGCAAAGGTCCTAGGTGAATATACTTGGCCAAAGACTGGATGGAAGTTTGTAAGAGCATAAGTAAATTTACGATGGTTTCCATGAGGAAATGGAAGTTATGTGACCCTCTGTAAAAGGTTGATAGCGTTTGCCTTTTCACAAATCAGTGTCAGAATCCAGCTCTGTGGAGTCAGAACTGTCTTGCAAAAGCTCTCCTTTCTTGAAGCCATTTTTGTGAGTTGTCATATAATGATAAAAAAGCCCAGTTTTTCATTGAGTAGTGCTTGATTCACATTGTTACCTGAAGACATATCATCCAGGTGAAGCACTGCAAGCTGCTATGATGTGTCCCTATAAAATAACAGTCTAGGCCTTTTGTTAGTGAGTCAGATGCTCTGTTTGCTCCCGTACACTTTGTGGGGGGAAAAAAACCCCAGATGAATAGATCATGATTTTTAAAAGGTCCTTAATTACACTTAGTGCTGGAGAGAGGATGATTTTGTAAAATGGATAGTGAGGCTGCATAGCAACAAAAAAGAAAAAAGGTGACTCTCTGTTCTGAGACAGAAACTTCTGAATGCCCCACATTCACTGGGAAGCTAACATATAATTTAATAACTCATTCTTTTTGCTCATCTTTATCATTTTTATGGCATGCAAGTTACTAGCATGTTTCCAGCGTCTTTCTAAACAAATCCTGGAACTGTAAGTCTGCAGATGAATATGGCAAATGAGGATTTTCAGAGACATAAACACAGCAGATGCTGACTTCTTAATACTTTTTCTCAAAATTTTAAGATTAATTTCTTTAGCAGCATTAGTATTTACAAGTAGATAGTTTTATTTTTATGGAAGTTTGTTAAGCAGATTTAAATGCAATAGTTGTAAAAGTGATGAAACCCTGGAACAGGCCTCCCAGGGAGTTAGTGGAGGCCCCATCCCTGGGAACATTCAAGGTCAGGCTGGACGGGGCTCTGAGCAACCTGATTCTGTGGTAGATGTCCCTGCTCATTGCAGGGGATCAGACTAGAAGATGTTTAAAGGTCCCTGCCAACACAAAATATTCTACTATTCTATGAAGTGCCTGAGGGTGTGATTCTTATCTCTACTGCTGTGTGTTTAGTATCAGTGGGAATGTTTTCCTGATTGTGCTGTAAAAACAGAATAGAACTTTGCAGGTAGAAGGAATGATAGGCAAGCTGGTTTACACATTGTATATATTAATATCATTTGGATCTTTGGACAAGACATGTGGTCTAACATCATTGGGAACAAAGACATATGCTGAGAACCACAAGGAAAAATACCTGTAAAAGGTTTCATACTTCCAAGAATGTGTGCTTATTCAGGCAGGCAAATTCTTCTTACCAAACTAACTTGTATGCAAGGTAGCAGTATGCTTCTTTGCACACAATTTTTGTTCACGTAATTTTAAAGATGAGTATCTCGTGCTCGTTTTGGCTGGGATAGAGCTAATTTTCTTCACAGTCACTAGTATGGGGCTATGGTTGGATTTGTGCTGAAAACAGTGTTGATAACACAGGGATGTTTTCGTTATCGCTGAGCAGTGCTTACACAGAGCCAAGGCCTTTTCTGCTCCTCACACTGCTCCACCAGCGAGTAGTCTAGGGGTGCACAAGGGGCTGGGAGGGGACACAGCCAGGACAGCTGACTCCAACTGACCAAAGGGGTGTCCTATACCAGGTAATGTCATGCCCAGTGTATAAAGCAGGGGGAGGAAGGAGAAAGGGGGGGATGTTCAAAGTGATGTTGTTTGTGTTCCCAAGTCACCGTTACACGTGACTGAGCGCTGCTCTCCTGGAGATGGCTCAACATCTGTCTGACGATGGGAAGTAGCAAATTAGTTCCTTGTTTTGCTTTGCTTGCGTGCACTGATCTTTCTTTACTTATTAAACTGTCTTTGTCTCAACTTAAGTTTTCTCACTTTTATTTTTCCTATTCTCTCCCTCATCCCACGGGGAGGTGGGGGAGGGGAACTGAGTGAGCAGCTGTGTGGTGCTTAGTTGTTGGCTAGGGTTAAACCATGGCATGTACTCAAAACATTCTTGCCAATGTATGTGTACTTATAAGCTGAAAAAAAAAAGTGGTTCTCCAAAAATTCTTTCTGAAATACAGGGCTGTGCTCCACATGAAGCACTATGTCAGGTAGCCTGAAATGCCAGGGTTGAAATGAGGTTTATATAAGCCAAGATGAAAGAGCATTAAGTGTTTTATGTTTTCTGGATGACAGTACCACAGTTTTTGGCTGCGGTTTCCAGATAAAAAGGAATCACAGGAGCTGCACGTGCCTGTGTGCCACTTCTGTTCACACAGTGGGTGGTGATGGCTCTGCTGTATTACAGCATGGTGTCCAAAATGGATGTGATTCTAATAAGAGTTGGTAATTAAATGTGATTAATCACACACGTAATTCTCCACTGTGCCCTCTGTGAAACTATAAAAATATTAATGTTCTGTGTTATAGCAGGGTTCTCATGAAAAATCAGCTCTCTGTTCAGGTCTTGTTGGCATGACAGTTCCCACCATTGACAGGTCAGCAAGCGACCTGTGCCTGTCTACTTTTTCTCCATGCTGTCCAGCTATCGAGGCACCCCTAAACACACCCCAAAACAGGAAATCCTACAGATTTCCAATAATTTAGACTTCAGCCACACAGATACCTGCAGCCATACGGAATTTAAGTATAATACATATAGCATAGCCTGTCCTTAACAGGCAAAATATGCTTTCACTTGACATGTAATAGCGCAATTGAGATGCTTAGCACTTCAAAGTACCGTGAACTGTGTTATTTATTTTGAGGTTAAACTGCTTCCAGTTCTTGAACTACTTTGCTTACAGGCAGCTTGGACCTTTATGAATATGTTATGACTATGTTGTATAGATATAACCTGAGTACTTAAAGGCAAACCTTGGACCTGAATAGCCAAAGGAGGAAATAGTGAGAACAGAGAAATGAAGTTAGAGTCCTCTGGGACTGGTCAAATCTCTGAGAGATTTCAGCAGAACGAAGTTGTGAATCACTGACAAGAGAAAAATCTTGTCAAAGTGACTCATAAAATGATTACCACTGCCACAGTCTAGAAAAAAGACTTCATTAGATCTAAGCCTTGCAACGAATGTTCCCTGCAGCTATACAGTATTCTTTTTATTAAAGTAAATAATTTTTTACAATACTTTTCTTTTGGGGTAGAACACCTTTATGCCACACTGAAAATATATATATATACAAAATACAAAGACATGTATTTTGTTTCCTCGGGAGGACTGTTGTCTTGAAATCTGCTGCCTGGAGTCTTTTAAACCAGATTCTCACTCAAGCTTCATGGCAAACTGCAGGTGTCAACTCTAAAAACTCGTATCAGGGTCATCACGGGCCCTAGTGAGGCCCCATCTGGAGTACTGCATTCAGTACTGGGCTCCTCAGTTCAGCAAAGATGAGGAGCTACTGGAGAGAGTCCAGCAGAGGGCTACGAGGATGATGAGGGGACTGGAGCATCTCTCCTACGAGGAGAGGCTGAGGGAGCTGGGCTTGCTTAGCCTGAAGAAGAGAAGGCTGAGAGGGGACCTTACAGATGCTTATAAATATCTTAAGGGTGGGTGTCAGGAGGATGGGGCCAAGCTCTTTTCAGTGGTGCCCAGTGACAGGACGAGGGGCAATGGGTACAAACTGAAGCACAGGAAGTTCTGTCTGAACATGAGGAAGAACTTCTTCCCTCTGAGGGTGACAGAGCACTGGAACAGGTTGCCCAGGGAGGTTGTGGAGTCTCCTTCTCTGGAGATATTCAAGACCTGCCTGGACAAGGTCCTATGCAGCCTACTGTAGGTGACCCTGCTTTGGCAGGAGGGTTGGACTAGATGACCCACAGAGGTCCCTTCCAACCCCTACCATTCTATGATTCTGTCATTCTGTGATCACTGTTTAGCATTATGGAAGTCATTGCTGCATCATGTTTCTGTGTGGACAATTGGATTAAATATTCCAATAGTATTTTTCCTATATATTTACTCTTTTCAAGCTTATGCTCCTCAGTCCAACACATTCTTCTCTGAAAAGATCCCACCTCAGTACATCGAGAGTGGCACCTGAGAGTACTCCAGCAGTTAAATAATGAACTTTTTGACATTTCTGCCCTGAAGTTGACAGGGGTTCCACCTGCGTTCCAGAGTTGTTACAGCTAATGAAACGAGCCCTACTGAGCCACTGGCATCATATTCATCAAGACCTGAAAGGGCAGGAAACCTGACAGATCTGGCACAGGAAAGGAGGTAGTAGTAAATAAAGGCAAGAAATGGGGAAAAAGGAATCCTGGTGTGCAGACAAAAGGATTATGGAGGGAAGTTTTCCAAAGCAGTTATGGGTCACATTCAGTTCTGCCACATACATTGCATACTTTTTCTGTTATATTAATATATTATGTATTATGTATATGATTTATATTACATATTAAACCAGCAATAATTTCACAAGAAGACTTTATTTTACTGTATTTGAATTAATTTTCACCAAGAGACATTCTGGGAGAGGAAGTGGGGGGATTTTGATAGGTGGAGAGAAGGAAAGAAAAGAACTTTTTCTGTGTCATGAGAAAATTTTTAGAAAAATTCCAACTTATATTATGCTGATATGAATAAGGCTGTTAGACTAAATTGAAACAGACAGACTAGAAGAAAGTTTTATTTTTTTATATGTATAAATATCTATAACTATATGGATATAACTTTGTATATCTAAAAAGTTGTAAAGGTTATATAAAGAGATATATAGTCACATATAATTTATATGTATAAAAATAACATAAATCATCTACCTATAGATAGAGAGATACAGATATAGATGATATATATAGAGATATATAGATATAGATATATGATATAGACATACATACATATATACCTATTTCTGTTTTTTAGAAGTCCATACTCATAGTCTTTAAAATACATCACAAAATTAAGACAAGTTGCCTTTACCAGGATAACCATAGGACCAATGCACAGACAAAAGTGACACTTTCTTTCTGCCTGAAGCTTTTCACAATTCGCCTGCAAATCATCTTGCACTGATCACACTCAGAAGAAAGACTTCACTCTTATGAAGGTAAAAAGTAACTAAAAGGATTTCTATTCCAGGGCCTTGCTTTCTAGATGCAGTGTGCCTTCAAGCCAAAAGAGTATTTCCACTTGCATAAGCCAGAAGGCATTCTTTGATCCTTAGTCCAGGCTTTTTACAGTACTCCGGGCTCTGACATGGTACCCTGTACTGTCAATGGAACTGTAGCTGTATTTCACTGAAAGGATTGCTAAAGTTAAAATAATCCAGCTGCTTCTGTTTACTTTTCTTACAGTGACAATGCTTTCAACTGTATGTCTTTAGCATGCATAGAACCATTTTTTTTTTTTCTCTCTGAATGCTATGGATGCTTATTTTCAGAAGGGAAAAAAAAAACAGGAAACAACTGATATTCTTTTGACTACAGATATGAGCTTTCCACTTTTAAACTAGTCACAGATGATAGTCATGGGTTTGGGTTTTTTTCCAGCTCTCCCTCCCTCTCTGCACATTTGCAAGACAGGTTTAAGTCTTCTCAAAATTCGCTACACTACAAAACACTATAAAAATTTGAGACAGGAAAATGCTATAGGAAACTCTCCAAGTTCTGTGAATGTTATTCTTTATCTTAAATCATTATGTACAGATTCACTGTTTTTTTAACCAATATCAGAAGTGCCTTTAAGGAGAGGCTTTAGTTTATAGTCTGATTATTTACTTGTTTCATCTGTTGTGTCATAACTGATCAGCTGCTGGGCAGTATGATTTGAATGAGCTGGCAAGTTAAAACAAATATGTCAGCTTTTGACATCATGGTGGATCTTCAGATTTTATAAGACAGACTGGTGTCAGATGTTGCACGCAAAATTTGATTAATTGCAGAAGTTTCTGTGCTGCTTTTAAAGAGAGAGGTAGATTTGTTCATTAAAAATTATGCACTATCTAAGAAGAGAATTGGCTGTTTCATCACATCAACAACTTCCAGTCCATTAGTAAGCAAGGACAATGGCAGATTACATACATTAGATGCATTCTGAAATCAGGTCATGAATAAATAACAATGACAGATTCCTGAAAATGTTGATCAAAGAGATTTCTTCTCTGGTAATGTAATTTTTTTAACAACTAAAACATTTGTCCCCATCTTCCTTAGAATCTCCCTTTAAGTACTGAACGACCACTTCAGGCAACCCCAGAGCCTTTGCTTGTCCAGGCTGAACAGCCCCAACTCTCTCAGCCTTTCCTCGTAGGAGAGGTTCTCCAGCCCTCGGATCATTTTTGCGGCCCTTCTCTGGACCTGCTCCAACAGCTCCATGTCCTTCTTGTGCTGGGGGCTCCAGAGCTGGACACAGTACTCCAGGTGGAGTCTAACCAGAGTGGAGCAGTGGGGCAGAATCCCCTCCCTCCACCTGCTGGCCACTCTTCTTTTAATGCAGCCCAGGACATGGTAGGCTTTCTGGGCTGCAAGTGCACATTGCCAGGTCATGTCAAGCTTTGCACCCACCAGTACCCCCAAGTCCTTCTCAGCAAGGCTTCTCTTAATCCCTGCATCCCCCAGCCTGTATTCATACTGGGGACTGCCCCAACCCAGGTGCAGGACCTTGCACTTGGTCTTGTTGAACCTCATGAGAGCTCATGAGATCTGATGGGTGACGCAAACCACATTACATCTCATGTCGTAACCACAACTGCTATACATTCAAGAGGCACCCACATGAAAACAAAGACAAGAGGCTGGAAAGAAAACTAGCCATGAAAACAGGAGGCTGGAGACTTCCACAGCCATTTAGAAGTTCAACCCTGCAATGAATTCCCCTGTCAGGGAAGGGCCTTCTTCAGAAAGGAAGTCCACAAGCTCTAGTGCTGTTCTAACCTCACTCTGTGCATGCAACGTGTCAATTCTTCAATTTGGCAGAAACTCACAGAAGTTTCAAAAGGATAATACAATTGTTGAGACAGAGTAATTGAATAAGCTTTACTCTCTCAGGAAAAAGAGAGAGAGAAAAGAAGAGAATCCCTACAAGCTGGTACCAATGGATCACATACTAAAGGGTTAACTACTAATTGACAACACGTCAAATGCAGCAGCCACTGGCACATGACGACTGGAAGGACGTGCTTTTAGTACATGTGGTATGCCATCAATGTATTTGGCCTAACTATAAAACAAGTGCTGTACAAATCCGTGAATGGTGAAAGCATTGGCAGAGCTGTAAACAAGGAAGGTGCAATCACTGAGCACAGTCTGTATCATCTGGCTCGTTGGACACATTCCTACAAAATGTGTTTTAATGCAGTTGCAGCAAAGAATGTAGGCCCTGTCAGCTGAAGGGAGGACTGTCTTCTGGAAAATAATAACTCTAAAAAGGAGTTATTATGAGCAGCATAATGCAGTAGTAAAATGAGTAAATGTAATCCTGGGATTTGTAAACTCAAGCACATTTAAGTGCTCTATAGAATGTGAGCACAAAGAATAGCAGAAAACAATTGCTATAAATTGGAACAGAACTAGATAGAGTTAAAGCAGAAATTAGGAGTATATTTTGAATGGTGAGGGTGATTAGCCACTGGAATAAAGTAATGGAGTCTTCTGTTGGAAAAACTTCTATAGCTTCAGGGAGATCTTTGTCTTGGATTAAGCCAGAATTCAATTAAAATTAATTATTAGATAGAATTGGTAGTAAGTGCCTTCTACAATGGCTGCATATCTGTGTGAGCCGTAAAGCTGATCCGACACTTGTTGCAATTAGTTTCAAGCTGCTTTCATGATTTGCTGAATAGGAATGCTGTTTCTTCTTGCTTCCCTCAGCAATCACTGCTGTGAAGCATGGTGATTATTAAATGGCCTTATTAAACAAACATGGAACGCACAGAAGGTATCTCAGAAACAATGCCAGGGAAAAACAGGATTCTTAAAGCACTCAATAATGTTGAAAGCTGTCATAAAGGAGAGAATTGCCACTGAAAATGTAGAAATGGTAACAGACTACAGTGAAAGAAACTGAAGTCAGGGTACGAGCCAGAGCTCTCCTGTTTCTGACATATCAAGAGGGTGTCCCTACAATTAAAAGGGATGATGCAGAGCATCACTTCTTCACGCAAAATGGAGAATTCCAGAGAATGAAAAGAAAATTTCGTCATGATTTTGAGGAAGGCTACATACAGGATGTCAGTGCCAAGGTGTTGGTAGCGAAGGCGCTGGAGGGACAGCCTCTGTGCAGCGAGGTCGGAGCTGCAAACTTCCCCCATGACTCTGCCCATGCAAGAGTCCACACAAGGAGCAGGGGAAAGAGCAGCAGAGAGGCACTGTCAGGGACTGAACACAGCCCCCATCCGCCTGCCCCACTGGAGCAGAAGGTAGAGGAGTCAGGAGGGAAGGAGCCTGGGGACAGGGAATGAGGGAAAGGTGCTATTTTACTTTTCCTTTGTTTCTTACTAACAAAACCTATTTTAATTGATAATAAATTAAACTCATTTTCCCCAAGTCTTGTCTGTTTCACCATTATGATAACTGGTAAGTGATCTTCTTCTCTCTATCTTGACCCATTTTCTCCCTGTCCTGTTGAGGAGAAGGAACAAGTGAGCAGCTGGGTTGGAGTTTCATTCTTAGCCAAGGCTAACCATTAGACCTATTCTTTCTAAATAAAATAAGAATTCACATCTTTACAGCTCTGTCTGAAAGAGATTTTTTCTCATGCTGAAGCAGGAATTTAGTGATTTTTAGAAGCAAGTAAGCTTGGGATGAGAGCAGAAGCTGGAAAAGAACTAGGATTTTTTTTTCTTTTTTTCCCGTTTTTCTTAGAAATGCTCAGAATCTTTGTTGATCTAAATGCTGCATCTGAAATTCCCAAAATAAAGAGATATTTTTGACCATCAGAAATGTGAATGGAAAAGGGTTACAACAGGAAATCTTACACTTACTTACACACATAAGAAATACCACATCAAATTTGCATTGCATTAGAAACTCAGTTAAGTTTTTCCTAGTTTCATTGACATAGTGAGGGTAAAATAAAGTGGTAGCAGAGAGTGACTGCAAAACGTTTTGCATTTTCAATATATCTAGGAGTTCATGGGATCTAATTGTCACTACCACTGACACCAAAGGCTGTCATAAGTAGTCTCACGGTTCCTCATGAGCAAGCACCGTTTGGCATTTCAAAGTGGGGATATCCCAGCAATATGTTAATTTTACCTGCATCACAGGAATGATGTTATTACAAATAACCTCTTTCATTTAATGAAGATGCACCGACTAGATCTTGAAAACATGTTTATTGCAGCTGTAATGCACTGGTTGGGGGCTAGATTTCAAAAAACATGGCAAGCCACTTCTATATTTTGTCCTCTGCAACTAATAACTATTTTCAGTTTTAGAAAGTGCCTGAAGATTACACCTCTACCAACAATTAAACAATTCAGTTTGCCAAAAAATTGTAGTACCAAAACTGGGGAGAGGTGGAGGTTTCCCAGACAGCTTAAATGTAAACTGTTCATGCATCATTTGGATTTGTCAAAGGTGACAGTTTAAAAAAATGCACCTGTAGTGTATGATTGAGCTATCTCTTACACTCTTCACCGTCATCTAAGGAATAAATACTTTTGATACTTGGCAGACAGGAGTGATAAAAGACATGAATATAGAGAAATTATTACTAACTTGTTAAGAATCTCTTACTCTACTAAAGTACATCTAACTACATTCAGAAAACCTAAATAAAGCAATCCTTAAACTGAAGAATTTGTAATCTTACAGGTATCCTCTCCTCCTCGTTGCATACAGTCTGCACTGATGTGTAAGCATGTGTGGTAACATTTAATCTCATTCTATAGAATCTTTCTCATAAATGTTTTTCTTTTTAGGAAATACATCCTCTTTCTCTGCCTTCAGAAGAAAATTTTTTTTTTGCATTTGTCTATTTTTTTCCCCTTGTGAAAACTTTAAATCCTGATAGTTAAAGACCAATTTAGTTAAGACATTCCCTTACAGATATTTTCCTTTAATTCTCCTGTTTTCTGTTTTACTGTTTTTTTGGAACAAGCTCATAAAAAGAGTGATCTGTTAATAGATCAGTTTCCAAGAGCTGCAAAGATGGCTATTTAGCCCTTTTTCATGGGTTTCCTGCCCCGTTTTCGTAGAGGTAGAGTAGGACAGCAAGCCATTAGTCATCTAGTAATCTGATTAAATATCTGTGAAGTATAACAATTTAATCATAAATTTTATTTCACTAGCCCACATATAAAATGTATATCGTACTCAGAAAAGCTTAAACTTCTTGTTTATACCATCTTGTTTCACTAAATTAATTACTAGATGCTCCAATTTCATCTTTCTTTTTCAAGGACTACTTGTAACTCCCCTCTCCTCCTCAGACTATTTCTGGACTCACTGGCCATTTCAGATTGAGACATGAGACAAGAGTTTAACCAACAAAATAAAATACCTGCAAAAGGAATCTATGGGCATTAGTTCTAAAACATTGAACAATATTTCTGTGAAAAAGCAAAGGAAATCAGTAGACTTTCAGTATTTCACTTAAAGATTTAAGAAGATTCTAGGAAGATCTACTAAATTCCTCATTCACAGTAAAAGGCATAATAGAGAAAATGCATTGCAAGGTGGGGTTTATTTCTTTTCTTTTGTTTTTGGGTTTGGATTTTGGGTTTTTTTCAAAATCGCTAACACTATTTCCTGATGTTAACTCATGAGTTTTGGTATCCTCCCCATTTTCCCACTATACCCACCCAGTAAAAGGATTCAAAAATTGCGCACAAAATTTACAACGGATGAGCTGAAGAAAGAATAAAATATTTTTGAAATTAATAAAATTACAATAAATTATTATGTTTTGAACTTAACAGAAACCTATCCCAGAGTATGAGAAGCACCTGGGAAATAAGGGAGATGCCTGCAGTGTGTCATGTCTTGGTACTTGATGCTGTATTTACCAAAACTCTCATGGCTTAGCACTGTTGTCTTGCCCACTTCTATGTGATAGAGACTGTTTGCTTTTAATGAACAGATTCCTACCAGTACAGAAATTAGCAAATATACTGGTCCTGTACAAGAAGGAGAACTTTCACTTTTGTCCACATATTCAGAAGGAAGGTAAGGTTTGTAAGTAATCAACTTTAGATAATTTAAATGCATTTCATTTTTCAAAATGGAACTGATTAGTGTTCTCTGAAAATTAATATTTTTGAATGTAGTGTGTATTTATCAAAAGTTAATCACTCCACTAACCTCTCCAAACAGGAATGCTCATCATTGATGGGCTATTTCAGTAACTCCGATCCTTCACCATGTATCAACTATTTGATAAAGACAGAGATATCGCACAAATTAATAAACGCATCTGACAAAAAAGGTTAATTTAAATAATAAAAGAAAAACGGTGGAGAACGAGTTAGAGTAGAAGACAAAAGGCAGATCTAATCATGATGGATGACCTCAGTACCTTGTAAGATGGGCCTATGGTTCATGTACAAAAGTGATGAACATCTTATGACAGTGCCTTAGTTTCACCCCAAAATCTCAGGCAAATCAATACATCAATATGTAGCTTTTAAGATCCAGGAGATACTTTGGCTTGAGTTTCTTTTTCAAAATCTGACTAATCAAAACATTTTCTTCTCTCAGGATTTCAAAATAGTCATTAGGAGAAAATGGCAGTAGCTCTACATTGCAAGGGAAGAATTTCATCAGTCCAGACTCTCCATAACATCCTCTGCTAAGCTCATCTGCTTGGGCATTAAACCGCGGAAAGAGGATATTTGACTGTGTCAATAGAAATGAGTTTAAATTATGCTATCTTCCTCTACAGTCCCTCGACTGTCCTTAGGTGAATTGCAATAAATTATGATAGGGCAATTATACTCTGCTGTTTTACCAGATGTCTCCATTTCTCTGCAATACTATTTTGCTCAGTTTTATAACTTCTAGCTCTCTAAATACTAGAAAGAACCAGTGTGGCTAGTTACGCTTTCTTCATTATTGCAGGAACTATTCCCATGTCACATTTTATAATGGCTACCGTACGTCTTACTTGTGTTATGTAATAATGATAATAATTTTATTCAACTGTAAATGATTTTACTATAACTGAAAGAATATTATTTGGTTCTAGTGGATGATCCAGAAGGCACGGTTCACGTAAAAGAGTCCTCCTTTCCCCTTTTTTGAAAGTCGATGATTTGTAGTAATTGGCCTGCTTCTGGTCCTGCTTAGGAAGGCTTTAGCTGATGGAAGAGTACTATCTTTGAACTGAAGGCAGTATCACGGCTGCCACTGTGACCTGATCTATATCATCATTTCAGTCATTTCCCATAAATCTTAAAGAGATACAAGCAATGGAAATGCACTTCCCATTATGGATCAGAGAATGGACTCATTTATTCACAAGTCAGCATGAGTGTTAGCAGATGAAATGACACCAGTGTAAAATCCTTACACAGGGAGAAATATTTTGAACATTCTTAACATGACATATCCTGACTGAAGCAAAGAAGATTTGAAGTAATCAAGAGACAAGGGAAAAGAAAGGAAGGGAAGGGTCCTGTGACACTTTCCTGTTCCTTACCCCCAAATCAAGGGCAATTTCATGTGCTGATTTTGAGACACTGTATGCCAAGAATATTTGTCCACATACCATGGCATTTCAGAAGGTGGAAGCCTGGAAAAGATGCTTTGGTGATTCATCTCTCAAAAGAGGTTTAAGAAACTCTTCAGTATGGCTCTCCATGGTAGCTTTTGAAAACAAATTGTTGCTTGAACAGTTAGTAATTAAGTGATCTCAGAGCAGCCTAAAAAAAATTTGTTGTAGCAAATGAAAGCAACTGCGGGTAGGGGCCAAATGCTATCAAACTCTTCGATATTACAAACCTAAAAACACCATTTCCATGAAGGACTTAAAATAGTGATCAGATATCCAGTTCCTCTGAAATCAAGCATCTGCTCTTTCACAGAACTCTTAAGGGAATGAATCTGCTTTATCTCATACGCTTGGGAAATAGAAGTCACTTCCCTGCAACTCTCTTCACACAACATTTCAGGGCAGTGGTGTTTGTTCAAACATGTAACAATTGACCCATGTATTTATAAACCTAGAAACATGAAAAAGCACAGCATTTTCTGTACTTGCCTATCTAACCTATTGTTCTAATACTGTTAGGAAAACAAACAGGCTGTCCCCAATAATGCATGGGAATTGCTGCTGTTGTTGGTATTTCCTGCATGTGTGTTTTGGTATAAATCACCTACAACCAGCATGGCAACATATGGGAGTCTTCTTCATGTAAAAAATCGCAACTTCTACATTTCTTTGCAGCCACAAAATGTGGGGGACTTAGGCTGAAAATTTAGTTGACATTTTAGTCATGTCTCTTGCTATGCAATATGGAGAAGAGCTTGTTTGTGTTTAACACTGATACTGTATTAACTTGGAAAAAAGTCAAGATAGCCTTGTCCTCTGAAGATTACATATATGAAGATATTTATATTGTCTTCTACGAAGTGTAATTATCTGTGGAGATTAATTTAGTTGCCAGTAAATAGCTAGTACTTTATTAGTCCATCTAAATTCTGGACAATTATGTTGAATCTGAGATCAGTAAATTTTTTTTCTCCAAAATGATTTATAATCAGCAGAAATTGTGGTTGCGCAATTGTTGTCTAAAGTGTCTGAACAGACTGTTTACATACAAAGATTGAACCATGCAGGAAATTTTATGAATACCTCTATTTGAAATGTAAGCGCCTAATCCCCAAAATCCCTTTAACTTAATAGGAAAAAACAAATGTAAGCGTCAGGAATCTTGTAATTCCACGCTTCAGACTGCAGTGGCACACACATTATGGCTTTAGAAATGCTTTTGATATTATATGAAAAAAAATAAAAGTGTGCCTGCAGCAGCCTGAATGCTCTGAATAATTTTCACTGTAACGAAAGAGAATCATAGAATCATAAGTTAGAAAAGACCTCTAAGCTCATCAAGTCCAACCATCCACCCAATAACATCGTACCTACTAAACCATATCCCAAACTGTCACATCGACAAGGTTTTTCAACACATCCAAGGATGGGAACTCCACCACTTTCCCGGGCAGCCTGTTCCAATGCCTGACCACTCTTTCAGTTAGGAAATTTTTCGTTATATTTAATCTAAATCTCCCCTGATGCAACTTGAGGCCATTGTTTCTCATCCTATTGCTAGTTACTTGGAAGAAGAGATCGACACCTGCCTCACTACAGCCTCCTTTCAGGTAGTTGTAGAGAGTAATAAGGTCCCCCATAGAATCACAAAATCACACAATGGTAGGGGTTGGAAGGGACCTCTGTGGGTCATCTAGTCCAACCCTCCTGCTGAAGCAGGGTCACGTACAGCACGCTGCACAGGATCTTGTCCAGGCAGGTCTTGAATATCTCCAGAGAAGGAGACTCCACAACCTCCCTGGGCAGCCTGTTCCAGTGCTCCGTCACCCTCAGAGGGAAGAAGTGCTTCCTCATGTTCAGACGGAAATTCCTGTGCTTCAGTTTGTGCCCATTACCCCTCGTCCTGTAGCTGGGCACCACTGAAAAGAGCATGGCCCCATCCTCCTGACACCCACCCTTAAGATATTTATAAGTATATATTAGGTCCCC